>Ga0065711_1002555_pt1 | contig 33039 bp, 26 predicted proteins | sample Hoacrofraction12_FD_59098 | JGI IMG/M metagenome (GOLD analysis project Ga0065711, IMG submission 59098) | Hoatzin crop microbial communities from Cojedes, Venezuela - Epithelial fraction 12 v2 (version 2) | ecosystem: Host-associated > Birds > Digestive system > Esophagus > Crop | place...
GACCTCTGTGGGTCATCTAGTCCAACCCTCCTGCCGAAGCAGGGTCACCTGCAGCAGGCTGCACAGGACCTTGTCCAGGCGGGTCTTGAATATCTCCAGAGAAGGAGACTTTCTACATTTCTCCTCTTGGTTTGTCATCACTGAACATATATTTTGCCTTCTTCCTTCATTACTAATTTCTGGTGTCCAACTGCATGCTGATGTAATTCCCTGTTTCTGCTTTCCTGTCCAGATTCTTCTCCAAAGAATGAGGTAAGTACATTACTAACCAGCTCATGCCTGAGTTGACAGTGAGTCAGCTGGGTGACTGAGTTGCTCAACTAAGGGACTCTTTGAGTCCTGCACCAGAAATGGGCTCATTTCCTGGTGGAAATGCTCTCCCATGGAGATGTTCCTTTATTGCAAAAACACATTGCAAAGAGGCATTCCCCATACTGTGAAATTCACAATGCAAAGGGAGTAGAGAGAATAAACATATCACCTCTTACTGAAATGAAAAATATAGATACTGAGAGGAAATTGCCTATACAGCCTGTGGCAGAGCCAGGCATAATTTCTATCTGTCTCCAGAATCTTAGCACAATTATTTTACTCAGTTGGTTGTATTTCCTCTCTCTTTTGAATATTCCTTGCATTTGTTGACTATTGTCCTGGGTCTCTGGGTTAGAGGCATGACCAGAAGGGAAGGCGCAGCACGGTGCAGTGACTGGACTGCTGCATTGTATCATGTGGTGACTCAGTGCCCATGCACGAGGGAGAGGAGCACACACTGGGACCACAGCCACAGCCCCTCTCAAATCCAGCCGCGAATGGGCTGGGGACGGTTAGGGAGGAAGGAGGAGGCAGAAGCCCACCCAGTGCGGCAGTGTGATTGCAAAGGCTCATGTAGCTTTATTGATGAACCATTCTTTGATGAATGACTGGATCCGCTTTGTTTTTCATTGCATGCTTGACTTGCACACGGTGTTAACTAATGAAATCATAGTTTTCTTTATTAAAATCACACGTATGTCACTGTTAGTTCATAGCAAACAACATGGCTTCATAGTAAATTTATACACTGTGTAATTTTTTTCCACTCATAATGAAAAGCACATTGTTTTGTTTGGACCATCTCCAGACTTTTCAGTTATGGAGTTACTCACTAAAGGTGAAGGCATGTGGGAGGTTGCTTTAAGCAATATTACTAGCAAAGCCACTTACTCTGAATACTGGCTGCTCTATTACTTTATTTGGATGAAGAGTAGTACTTTCAAAAGTGTCTGAGCTACTTAGGAGTCCATGGCCTCCACGAGAAAAATTTCACTGGTGCATGCTGGACTGGATGTGATGTTTTTCCTTCAACGGCTGCACCTTCACACAGTAATACAAGGCACTGGAACAAAGGTGCCTTTTACTAGCGCAGGTTTAGTTCCACAACCAGAATAACCTGGACTGGCACTAGCGCTATATCGGTGCAAGAGGAGTTGTAGCTCTTCTATTGTACTCAGCAAACTGAATGCAGCCACATTTGTGAGTGACTTAGGGCACTTAGGAAGAAAAGTCCTTTTGACTTTCATCAAAAATATTCTACCAAATCTTTAAAAATCTTCAACTACGCAATACTTTGGGGAGACACTAGCCTTACAAGTAAAGGGACAGGGCACTAACATTAAAAAAAAAAAACATTTGTGCTACAAAGGCTCTTTTTTATACTACTGTGCACTGGAAAATGGGTAGAAAAACCAGGAACTTGAATTTTGCATAGATAACTTAGATGGTTTTTCTTACGCCACTACTTGGTGTCTGCTCACTAATAAAATGTCCAGCTTGGCTGCAGCTGTGCTGCAGGAAACTTCCAAAAGCCTATTCAAATGCTGGAGAGACAGAAAACCCCAAATCCTGCCATAATGTGTGGGATGCACGCATCCTTCTGGTAGTATCTGCTGCAGGATGGATTCTGCTGCCACAGCTCAATCTCCTGGACAGGTAACGCAAGCCAGAAATGCCCACTGGCTGGGAGCCACTGAAGAGGCAGAGGGCCCATCAGGCTGTCATTTTTTCCGCACTCCTGGCAGGACCCTCTCATATCGACAAGGCCATATACATTCTTTGACATGTCCTTCCTGGCTGCGCTATAGCCATGGAGCGCGAGTTAAAGCCAGTGCCAAGGAGCCCATCCTGAGTTTATTGTGGAGCACTGTGATTGACATCCCCTGACAACAACCCTTAAAGTCTTGGCTCAGAGAAAATTTTTACCCTTGCTCTCTGGGCCAGGTCTGCAATCATTATAATCCACTTTACAGGTTCATTATAGCCATACCATTCCTCCCATCCCAATCTAGTGGTATCCCAACAGAGATTTCACCTCACGAAATACTGAAGGCAGGGAAGAGGGTAGTCCAGCCCAGCTTCATTTTGTATCACTACCTGCAAACATTTTTTGCGATGTCCCTCTTGAAATGTGGCTCACCTATGGCTGCTGCTCCTGGCAAGGCTGCCCTGGCACGGCTGCCTGCCCAGGCTGACTTCTTCCTGCAGAGAGACATGGGAGTCCCCTCTCCCCTCCGCAGCCCCTTGAATCCCTGCCTCCCTCTGCACTGCTGCAGCCATGGTAGGGCAGAAACTCGGGAGGGTAAACAAAATCTCCTCAGCCACATCCCCTTCCCTGAGCTCACTGGGCGCCGGTCACATCCAGAAGCTGGCGAGGGCAGTTTTCAGAGACAGCAATCCTTTTATAGCAGCTAGGTTTACATGTTTTTGGATTTTTTTTAAAAGAAAACTCTCATCTATGGATGGCGATAAAAAAAAATTGTAATTTCTCCATTTACATTCGCTCTTTCTGCTTTTCCAGGATTTTGAAGCACTTACATTCAGGGCGTGTTCTGCTTAGAAAAAATAAAGTAACACTGCCCAGTGTCTGTCAGTTTTCTGCAAAGAAATATGAAATAATCATAAAAAAATACACCTTTTTAAGTGAAAGTCTTTGAATTCTGCAGGTTTTCATGGCGTTCATCTCAGCAAAATTGTTGCCTGTGTCACAACTGTGTTTTATTTGTGCACTTACAATAAGTCATTGAACGCGTCTGGTGCTCCCAGACCAAAATAGACATCCCAGCACAGACACTAAGCATGTGTCCAGCTGATGAGAAGAAGAAGTCTGACAGTCAAGGGCCCCAGTTCCTGCTTTACTTCCCTGTGCACTCCCTTGGATAGATCAGGTGTGGGTGGCTCATGCTTTTAACATGTGCACTGAGAAAAAGGATTTCCACTTTATAGAAAAATTGTAATTTTTTTTCTTTTTTTTTTTAAGCCCCAAGCTATGTTTTTGAGGAATGATAATCTGCAAGGAAGGCCGGTGATTCTGAGCCACCAGCACCCACCATTTCCAGCGCAGTCCCCTGCTGCCTTGGGTCTGTGTGAGCTGGATGTGATTGTGCCCAGACACCCCAGCCCAGCCGCTCCTTTCCCAGCACAATCTTAGTATTATAGAATTATAGGTTGGAAAAGACCTCTAAGATCATCAAGTCCTACACCACTGTGCCTGCTAGAACATGTTCTGAAGTGCCATAACTACACATTTTTTGAAAAACCTCCAGGGATGGTGATTCCACCACTTCCCTGGGCAGCCTGTTTCAATGCCTGACCACTCTTTCAGTAATTTTTCCGAAAGGCTGCTCTCCCTCCCCGGCCCACCTGCACTCGGGATCTCAGAACAACCTTTCCTCCCCCAAAACATGATGTCATCTCTCTCTCTCTCTCTCTCCTGGCTGAGGAGGAATGAAGGCACAGGTATGCCATATTGCTGTTTCCCAAACCAGTGCCGCCACCGCCCCTGCTTGTGAGCGCACAATCCGTTGGCCAGCAACCCGAAAAGTCTCAGTTTGCTGCTGGGGCCCCATGTGCCGGGTATTTTAAGCCCCCAGAGGGATGTCCTCACCTGGACATCCGACGTCAAATAAGTGACGTGGGAAGAGGAAAAGAGTGACGAGTAACAGCAATGCCAGGAACCAGACTTCTGCAGATTTCCACAGGAGCATGATTTCACACTTCACTTCCTCAGGCATGGGTTTGGAACCTTCTTTCTCCTCTTCTTCTTCCTCTTCCTCGTCCCCACTGTGTTGGCCACCTCCAAAATTAGTGGTCGGCACTGCCAAGCTTGGGATCCAGGAGCCCACAGGGCATTGCTGACACCAGTGGGTCAGTGCAAGACTGTGCTGGACAGAGCTGAACCATTTCTGAACAAAGGTTCTCCTCCTTCGGTCCCTGCTCCTGTCCCAGATTGAGTGCTCCTTGTCCTACCATTGCTTCTAGTGATGCTAAGCTGCTGGGGGCAGCAGGGCCACGGACAGCAGGAGGAAGGACAGATGATCTGAAGACTAAACAACAGCTCACCCCTAAGCATGTTCATGCAAAGATGTAGGAATGATGTTTCAAAAATAAAAGAAAAGTCAGTCATCTTTTTCAAACCAGTCCAGCTCAGGAAAGTCTGTCTTCCTGTGTCCCTCTTTAAGAAACAACACAGAGGCAGCCAGTTTGACTACAACATACTGCATTAGCTGTAGGGACATATGTATGATATTGGCATCTGCCCTGACACAAGAATTCCTAAACAAAATAATTGTCACTTACTAGCATCTAGTTGTGCCTCAAAATCAGACCTCACTGTGAGCAAACAGGAAAGGGGTATGAAAGGCAATAGCAGCTGGACTAGCTCAAACCAGGCACATTTTTGTGTAACTCCCTTGAACTAAGGAGTGTTTACATATTTCGAAAAAGCAGGATTGCAAAGAGACACTTGAGGACAAGAAAAATGTACAAACTTCAAAATCTGTGGCAAAACAAGCATTAAAATATCCAGATATCGTGAACCTTGGAAAAACAGAGAAGTAAAAAAAAATAACCTAGTGTCAGTCCTTGAAGCATCCTTCAGTTTTTCAGTGGTAAAACACCATTTATATAAAAATAGTTTAATTTTGTGTGGAGTGTGGGTGGGAAATCGGAAGGCTTCTCCTTGTTTCAGTTGGCCTTTTGAGTCTCTTAATAANTGAAATACACCTAAAACAACAAAATCTTCCATGAGAACAAAAACCAAAAAGTAATGCCATGGAAAGGCCATAATTCTTTCCAAGAGAAAAAAAAAAAAACCCAAAGCCAAAAATCCTTTCCTGAACTTGCCGGAAAGGCTTTGAAAGGATCATAAACCAAATCCTGCACATAAGGTAGGGGGTTCTCTCCTGTGATGTCCCTCCCTCTCTGCAGTTTTTCACTCTCTTGTTCTCTATGTATTGTATTTATTTATTTCCCACCTCATCCCCCAGGGAACAACGAAGAAACCATATCTGTGTCAGAAAGCACGTGGTGTTTACATTGCAGCTTGATTCAGAGATGGTTTAGGCTACCTGGAGGAGACACAGAGAAACGCAACGCAAATGAGGAATTGGAAGGTCTCTTTGGAGGGGTGACAAGAAAGTCCGGCAAGATGTTGAGCATGCAGCAACTAGAGGATGGAGCAGCAGATCCCTAAGCACATGAAGGCTAAGCAGGTAAGAGGAGGAAGGCTTCAGACAGAAGTGGGATGGGCTCATTCGCATCTGCTCCTGCCGGGGCCTGCTCATCTGCAGCAGTCCTGTCCTTCCAGCCGCACCTGGATCTCGAAAGGCACACAGCAGGATGTGGGGATGGTTGGTCCATGCAATGCCGGGGAGTGTGCCGCAGGCTCTGGGCATCATCACCCCAAATGTGCTGGCTCTCCCAGCTCCTGCTCTGCGTGTGCCTCCTGCGCGCTAAGGCTGCGTCCTGTGTCGCTGCACATGTTGCGAATTTAATGTTAACGGATCGCCATATAAACATTTGCTGACTTTGCCAGCAAATGGTGATCCAGGGCTTAGAACAAAATATCCAAGAGGCATTACAGTGCATTTTCATGAGGCAAGATTCATTTAGCAGTTGTGTATTTTGGCTTTCTGCGTGTTATGTCCAGCAATCAAGCTCTATGGGGCTGCTTTATATTACAGATGCCATGTCATGGAAAGGCCAGCACCAGGGCATTAGTCATGAATCACCACGATTTGGGGAGACGAAAAAATAAAACTCTTCCTTTTTTATGTTTTTGTACTTAATAATGCCCCAAGTGGTTAGCACTGCAATTTTGCCTTAGGAACACCAACTTTATTTTCTGTTATTTTGCTCAGTTTCTCTTAGTATATAAGTGATTAGCCTCTTTAACAAAAGGCAGAGGGTAAATCAATCCTTTACCCAAGACCATTTTTCTTCAAAATGCGAAATAGGAGTTAGCATAAAAATAGAGTCTTAAACCAGCTATGCTCTAATAGCATTGAAATAATACTTTGAGTTCTTCCTCCTTCCTATGGCTTTGCCAGTTTGTGTGTGAACACATTTATTTCCATATATAAGCCAAGCAGCTTTGCTTTAGTCATTGTATGACTGTCTATGGTTAAATCAAAACTGGGGATGCATTTTAGGATAATCATGTGCATACACAGCAAAAAACGAAAGGAAGGGGAAGGGAGAAGGGAAGAGGGAGAAGGGAGACGGAGAAAGCAAAGAAAGGAAGAGGGAAAAGAAACTGCAGATTTGTTTTCTCTGTGCAGGAAAACCTTTATAGGAAGCAATAAGAGGAGGCCTCAGGATAAAAGGTGCAAATGTGGACTTGAAAGGAAGGTGGGCAGGCAGGAAACAGGAACAGAACAGATTATTAAGTGATTTACTTGAAGTAACCCGCCCCTTCACTGTCGTCGTGTTTCACTCCTATGCTATGCCTCCACACAGACACGCTTTTTGAGTAATTCCCCTTCACATCCAAAATACCAGCTCTCTCAACAAAGGGTATTTCTCGCACACTCCATATTACACATGCTAAATACTTTATTGTACTAGATACAAACTCTAAACATTTACAGTAAGTGCACTTAATAGCAAAATTGTTTGCCAAACCTCATTGGCTCTCTCCATACTTCTGAGTTATAAACATGGTTTTGTTGAAACAGGAAAACAAATGAACAGATTCCTGAGTCTCCTACGTACACTTCTGGTTATCAGTTTATCACAGGCAAACAGGAACGTTTCATAAAGGCCCTTGTTAAAACGCTGTCAGCTTGTCAGCGGGTTGGATTTCCATACACCACAGAAGACAGCAGCATAGTTTAATATCCTTTAATACCAACCTCTTTTTTTCTCATTGATAGACTTAGAAAACTGGAGCTGGGTGAACAACTTCTTGGAAAACCCTCTAAGTGAAGTAAATGTGAGGAAAGAAAAGGGCACCTTTTCTTGAGGAGTCATGGCTGGTGAAGTGTGAGATTTAATATTGTTTAAGCCATCTGTCTATTGGAAGTGGCCCTTCCAGTCAAACAGTAGAGCCTGGGCAATTCGACTGAACAAATGAGGTTGCGCTTGCAAAGCCCCTTCATACAGACATCAGCATACAGCACAGACTGTTTGCTAATGGCAAGGACTCATTGGAAAGGACATGACAGGTAGACTTGCAAATGGCTCAATGGAAAAGCCCTTAAGAGGACGACAAATGAAAAGCCTGTATTTGGGTTATGTCACTTCTGCAACAGGTGGAAAAAGAGCCAGTCCGCTAAGGCTGACCTCTGCCAGCTCTATCCTGTCTCATGGTCAGGAGGGACTCAAAGGAATGATAGGTACGACAGGGATGGGGTCACGGCTTGGCACAGGGTGTAGATGATGCCCTGGAGAATCACCTTTGCCAGCTCTACTTTGCCAGCTCTGCTTTGCATCACCCTGATTCACAGTAATTGTAAGAGAGACTATGGGTCTCTCTTTGGTTTGCACCAAAGCCTCTCCAGCTGGTGGTATACTCTTCAATCCCACCTGGGGAGAACAATCTGCTGGGTGGCTTTTATTCCTTTCACAGAAAAAGAAGCATGGTTTTAGTCCGTGGACACCTACTGCAGTGAGGACAGACCTGGTGTTGGCAGCGCTGCAGAAAGGAAGCCCAGCTGGTTTTACAGTAGTTAAGCCTAGTATCTGGTAGCATACTTCTGCGGCAACGCAGAGGTCAGAAGAAGCTACAAAAATCTGCTTCAGAAGAACAGCCCACTTGAGTTTCTCATGACAGATTGCTCCTGGGACTCAGACTGGCCATGGCCAACCTCCTCTGACCACCGCAGAGGTACAGACCAAAACACATACTCCTCAGAGCAACCTGTGAAGTTTCACCTCAGTGCAATGCCGGGAGAAATATATGCTGCTACTGAAAAGTTACTTTGGAGGGGAAGCAGAACCGAGATACTGGATATAAAAGTATGTCCTTTCCTTTTTGACACCCAGGTTACCCAGGCTTATTTGCACCATGAACACAGCATGGCTGCCCTTTCTTTTTCACCCAGTGACATACACCAAGCCTTCACTGCCAGCTTGTTTAAGCAGTGTCACAGCTGTGGCTCGTTGGGAAAGTCAGAGTTAAAAAAACAATGGTGCACCCTGGGGCAACTGTTTAAGAATCGCAGTTACTGGTGCACTATGGACAGATATGTGTGCTTGGTTTTAGGAATCACTGAAAAAGCTCTTAACTGGTCTGCCCTTTCTCCTTGTGCCAGCTATCTGCCCAGCTTTAAGCACCCCAGTTAGCAGCCAGCCTGAAGCTACCAAGAGATCTCAGAGAACATGGAGCAAAAAAGGGGCTGACAAGAAATGCAATGTGTGTCAAACAGAATATATTTTCAACTTTTCATGTAAATGCTGTGATGAACAGCTCTGTGGACCAATGTGTGTGGACCTAGCCTCTCTAAATGTGATATTAACAGGGAGTTAAAATTTTGCTTAGGAATCCTTCATTCAAAAGCAGTCTTTTCAGTTAGTTTTCAGTCTTGTGCTGCCACTGAAAAAATGAAGTAGGAAAAACACATTTTGTTTGACCTGCAAATCATTTCATCAATCATATTCCTTTTAATACACAACTCCCCACCGCTACAATTGCTGAAACAAACACGATTGCATTTGAACTTCAAGAGGCTTTACTTGAAGCAGAGGCAGCCAGCAACAGAAGAATTTTAATGACTGTGGGAGGATCGTTGGTATTTTAAGAAGTTTTCTAAAACCTTTTGAAGGATTTGAGATAAGTAAAAATAAGTGGAGCAATTCTTTTCCCTAAGTACTTTGCACTGTGTTTTCACATAGCAGAAGTGAGTTCTACAACTGTACAATTAAGCTAGAAAATCTGAAAAGAGAAGGAAAAGCTAAAAAAAATCTTAGAGGAAACCAAACGGCATGGGAACCACTCTAAAGAAGAGAGTAAATGAATCTTTCTATTCCAAGCTCTTGTTTTTATTCTCTTTGCTCACAGCAGCTTTAATTTCATTAGCTTGCAAAGAAACACTCAATCCACAGATCAGATTTCTCAAGGATATAGGGAGACCATGTCAACAAAACAAAGCAGTAATTAATTTTTTAAACATTAGCACATGCTCTGCGAGTTCCTCCAGTGGAATCGTACAAGCAAGGTTTGCATCCTGTTGCCTTTGATGTAAAGCATTGCGCTTCACCTTTTAGAGGAAAAAGCCACCTGCTGCCAGAAGTGCTCCTGGACTAATCTACCCCACGACTGAAATTTAACTGCTGTAAGGAATTCGAAAGGTCCAGCTTCTGGAACTGTGAAGTGCCTCTTTGGAGAAGGGCTGATGGATGTACCTGGGCAGCAAGTGCCACCTGTCGCAATTAGAATGAGAAAAGAAAAGCCTCCCACTTGGGCATCCATCTTCACAAGAGGCCTCTGCAGTCATCTGCATGTCATGAACGGTCGCACTCCTGGTTTAAAATTATTCACCCATGGCTTCTCCAAAACCACCACGCTTTCAGCACTGTACACTCGGGTGAAGGATTTGCTGCTACTTCCCACCCTATCCAGGAGAGATTCAATAAAGAGCACGCAAACAGCAGTATAAAGTCACTTGGAAAGGACAACCCCCCCAAAAAAATAAAGTGTCTATGATGTCCTTCTTCTGTGAGGAAGTTGGGGACATGAAAAAGTGCTCTCCCTGGATCTAGGGAAGAAAGCAAATCTGAGAACTCTTGAGAAAAGGAAACTGTTTTTCAGTCAGATGTCCCCCATCTTTGAAGGCACCCTTGTCCTCTCCTTTCTTCTGTTTACCTGCACTAGCTCAAACGTCATGCGGGCACTAAGAAAAAATTATGGTTTAGCAAGCAGATGTTTAAAATCAAAAATTTCACACAGCCCATTCTTCTCTTTCTCAGTACAAATCAACCTTTACATTCATTTGCTTTCAAACAGTCAGAAAAAGGAGCTGTTTTGTCCAAAGCAAGTGCGACATGCAATACCTTGGTCAACCAGAAGATAATGTTGTATTTATCCCCTCTGCCAACTCCATCTTCCACAGTGTCCACACAAATTTCGCTTGATGGCACAAGGCGAATTTCAGTTTTACTGAAAGCAGTGGCATTTATTCAGTGGGGGCAGGTTTTAGCTCACTTACTGCTCTTCCCTCTCTTGGAAAGGAGCTGCCTTTTCCAAGCAATTTTATGCTTGGAAGCGTAAAATCCAAGCATTTGTTCCAGCAAGATATGCTAAAAACTCTGCGTTTTGCCGGGCTGACCCTCTCCCCTCCATTTCTTTCCTGCTCAAATGAGAGAACATTGTCCCTCATGTTACATTCCAGTATGTTATATTGACGGGTACACCTCTGACTTTTTTGTTGTTGTTGATTTCTGTGCTTTTGTTATAGAGGCAAATTACAATGAGGAAAATGGCCCCAGGAATTTACTGTTGATATATTCTACATCACTAGGAGAACACAAAGTTTCCCAGAGAATGGTCCCAAGTTTTTTATCAGCAAGATCCCATCTTTGCTCACACTTACCCCCCTCAAGGATTTTTGACTAATGTCACTGATTGTCAGTAACTGAGATTCAAATGAGTGGCATTTCTCTTTGAAACAGCCATATACGAAAAAATCCATCTGCTAGCTTACCTATTCATAACAATTTGCATGTTCGGCTATTATACGTAGCACGGTTCAGCCATTTGCAATAGACTACTACATATGTTGTCTTGACTTTACAGAATAGAATTGTACCTTGACTTTTAGTAGCCCACTGCTTTTGAAATTAAGGGTACATCATTCAAAAGATACCCTACAAATGCTTCTCAGTGCAAAAATGCCGGTGTTTTGTTTTCAACTAAGAAATCTAAGAAAGGTTCCATAAAAATGCATACATTTTCTTCGTGTTAAAAATTCATTTGCTTTCTGCCACGAACAAGAAAAGCATTCCAATGCCATAAATACATCTTTTTTTTTTTTAATCTACCAACCTGACTGTAGCCCTTTAAGAGCCTTAGGGATATGTCCTCCTTTAAGAACTTGTCCATGAAAAACTTAGGACCCCTCACATGTTACACATTTCATACCGCACTTCAAAGAAGAACGTTAAATACCTTGTGACTAGAGTACTGTTTATTTCATTATCTAAACAAACACTGGAGTACAGTCTATGCTTTTCTACTTTCCTGCAGACTTTACAACGAGCTTTTTTTTCTCATAATTAAAACAATCTGCATACAGACAGAACATGCATGCTCTCTAACACCCATAATGAAAGTAAGAAGAGTCAGTTTCCATCATCTTCCTGTTGCCTGTATTAGAAAAAAATACTTCTGTTTTTACTGTAGTTATGGCAGTGTGGCTAAGGACATGAAGACTAGAGCACAGTTTTACTCCCTGCACAGAAAATGTTCATCACAAGCATGCTGATGGTGATAAATATTACATGTCTATTAAATGATAGGCATACTTTTATCCCCTTTACTCCCTTTTTAAAAAGACTAAGTGGCTACATGTAAATGCAGTGAAGCAGGTATAAGCTTAGTTAATCAGAGTTGATTCAGACTGGCATCAAGATGCAGTGAAGTCTGACGAAGTCTCAGTGAGGCTTTCCGTGGGCTACCGATGACCTCCGCCACAAGGCATCTGCCTTCTTCTTTTTGAAAGTAGAAATCAAAGGCCTTACAGCACAGCCAGTCCTGCGGACAGGGTGGACCACGCTGGTGTGTTGGGCTCCCTGGAAGAGAAGCACTTGTAGCCTATTAGTGTTTGAGAAAACCTTGCGAGTGGGTTACCTTTCCCAGGGCTGTGCCCCCAGCCCGCCCCGCAGCGTAGCCTGCTGTTCTTCATCGGCCACGCGGCCGGCTGCGTCTTCACACCACTGAGTGGTCGTTGCTGTGGACGCCAGCCAAGATGGTGTGGTTGAGCGAGGATGCTGACCGGTCTGAGCCTTCGGTGGGGCCGTTAGCGCTCTCGCTGCGCTGGCAGCAGAGGATCTGCTTGAAGGTCGCGCTCATCTCCTTGTCCCGGTAGGAGTAGATGATGGGGTTCATGGCAGAGTTGAACTCCGCCAGGAGCAGGAAGAATTTTTCATAGGCCAGGACGTTGCACTGGGGACAGCAAACATCGAGAAGCAGCAAGACTAACCCTGGGGTCCAGCAGATTATGAAAGCACCTAGGAAGAGAAAGAGTGGACAAAACACAACAAAAGCCACAAATATACCAATGCATGATTACTCGTCAAAACACTATGAGAACCATCTGACTGGAAGCGGCAACGGTTATTTTTCTCTTTCAAGAGTATCGTTCCCACACTGCTTCTTTACTGACCTGATGAGAAGGATGTCTTTCAAAGGTCTGTAAATGGTTATGGGCAGCACATCAAAAGAGCAAGGCATTCCCCTCCCCACCCCACCATCTGAAACTCTGCTTGGCAAATACATTTGCATTTAAAGTTGATAATGAGGAACATTTTTTCCCTTCAGCTAGAGACCTCTGACTAATCAATCTCTTGATCAGAAGAAACAATGCTGCAATTTAGTTCTCAAACTAATAACAACAAAGAAAACCTTTCTGTGAGTGCTGTGACTGAAGCATCAGTAATAGAAACAGAGTGGTGCAGGCAGCAATTCTCAAGAAAAAGAAAGCCTGGGTCTTGTTAATCCATTTCAGCCTCATTATGTAATGGAAAGTCCTAAACACACATCCTTCTTGCACTGAAATGCCATCCTTCTACTTCTTTTCATCCATCCATCTACTTCTTTTCTTAGGGCTCTATTCAACAGAAGTTCAGAGGCTCCTCAGGCTTCAATAGCGTAAATGCCAAAGAGCCTTACCCTGATTAAAATGCTTCCCCCTCCTTTCTCCGCTTTGCGAAGCTCTGAGGGGAATAAAGCCCAGAAAAAAATTCAGCATTCAATGCAGAAATGAAATCAAGTGCCCTACACTTTATTTGGAGTACTGAGTTAAATGAAGATGCTAACTCCTTGCAAGGTTAAAGAGGTTTTAAATATAAGCACCACTGGGAAAGCCCTTACGCACTGATCATGTCAGAATGCAGACAGTGCTTCTGAGATCTTCCAGGCTGACATGCCTGACTGAGGTGGAAACCAAGGTCTTATTATCAGCAGGCAGGCTTAGCACAGGCAGCAGCAATAAGTGCTTCCCAGCACTACCCGGTTAGCACTTTTTCAAACAGGTTCTCCTGTCACTGATGTATTTATTTATTAACATACTGCCTCCTTTTTTTTCTGCAGTGATGGTCTTTGCAGGTCTAGCAGCTGACTAGAGCCAGTCTCCACAGCACGTAGCCTTTTTGCCATGCCTGCCAACAAGGTGCCAGCTATTTCCAGCTTGGGCAGTGGTGGCTCTCAGCTGTGCAGACACTTTTCCGTTTGGATACCAAACCCGACTAGATCAAACTGAAGAATATTTTCTGCAGTGCTTTGCAAACATGCAGGGTGTGCCAGGCTATAGACACTGGCTGCCAACCAGGTAACCACACACAGGCTTGCTATGTACCAAAAAGCATCCCTTAAACTGAGCTCACTTGCAACTCATGGTGCCATAGTGCCACTCAATGCCTATCATTTTGCTGACCAACAAAGCTCACAAAGAGAAAGAAGCTGGGAGACGAACTGCCAGCTGCCAGCACAAAGCACCGATGTCTTCAGCCAAATAACTTTGTTAGGGGCTGGCAGCACTTTTACAGCATAGAGATGAAACTCTCCCACATTGAGGTGGCATCAAACACGAGAATCTGCTCCACAGCTTTTGTCTGGAGCACTTTCAGATTCCAGCAGTCCTGGAAAAGAGTACTTGAAACCCATACAAAGGACTACAGGCTTTTATCCCTTCCTTGTACCTGTTCCCAGAAGAGAAAACAGCATCACTTCATTTGCAGGATTGTCTGCGTTGGTACAGAGGCTACCCTCTGCATGGAGCAGCTCTGCTGAGCTGGTTTCTGCAGAAACCAAGCCAATCTTTCAAATTTAACCACTCACTGCTGAAACTGTGCATGTTGTGTTCAACCTCCTAGTTAGTGGGGCAATGGTGGACTTTGTTCCAGTTTGAGCATGTATTTTCTTCATTACAGGCTGCCTTGGGAGAACAACATCAGAGACGGGAACACTGCAAGTCATGGGATCTACTGTCAAGGACAAAGGATGATGACAGTATCCTCACTAGGCCTGTAGCAGGCAAGTCCAATGTGGGAACAATGGAGCTGACAGGAAAGCTCTCACTGTGTTGTTCAAAGTCGCAACTGAAAGCTTCTTATTTTCCAACAATCTTTGCTTTTTTTTTTAATATGTTATTGAGAAACTAAACATGTCAAACAGAACATTCTGTTGGTATCACTTTTGGGTATGCTAAAAGCAGCAACAACAAGAAGCAGTATGGTGAGGCAGGTAGGCATTTGCCCCTGAGAAAGCCCCATAATCTTTGACTAAAGTGCACGAGCAGCCCACTGCACTGAACACTGGTCTCAGATGGAGTTTCTGAGCCTCTCCTGGCTCCTCAGTATCTCAGATAGGTCCAATAACCTATATGCTGAGGCTTGACATAATTGAACTCAAGAAAAAGCAGACTGCAGTTAAGCAAGCAACTAAAAGGTTCGTGCAGCTCATGCTACACTAAAAAAAGATAAAAACAAAAGGTTGCCTTCCTGCTCAGCTCTGGAAGAGAATGGAAGTCATTATTCTGCAAGTTGCCACCCTGCTGCTCACACCAGGCCTGGAGCTGGGTCAACGACACGCTGGCAGCCAGGCTGTCGAGAGGAGAAGAAACCCACGCTGCCCAGTTCCAGACCCACATGGGTAATGTGGGCTTCCCGCTGCCCTGGTCCTCTGCTGCAGACCGGATGACTTTCCAACCTGTTTCATCTGCGCAGCAGCAGTGGCAGCAGCGGAACACGCAGCATCCAGGACTGCACCCTTGTGCAAACAGGGCTGGCTTCAAGCTTCTGAACAGACAGCTCATTCATTATTGGGAGTAAAAGCCATGGAAGCCAGCCCCATTGAGTTTAGTGGGTTTTGTTTTACTTTAGCCCCTGGGATTTTCCTAGCAAAACTTCCCACCATGCTAATGGCTCCTATGGCTTATTAAATTAAGTGCTTGCAAATGGTGACACAAACAATGCCTCGGGTTCCCTCACACGTTATTTAACTGTCAGTACCCTGGAAAATACTGGAAAGCATCACTCAGGGTAAGGGCATGTCTGAGTTAGGTATAATGCAGGGAAGGGTCACTATAGACTGAGAAGCACATTTTACAGCAGGAAATCTGTGTTACAACAAAGCAGTCATGACACTAATCTGATTTTCTGTTGCTGTGTGATGCCTCTCACCCAAGACTGAAACTCCAATGCTTCGTGCATAGTTTGTCTTGCTGCACTGCAGCAGAAGTCCATTGGGGACTTTCCAATGACAACGATATGACTACATCACATCTGTCTTGAACCCTTGTCTGGTGCGCCGGTAGGGATTGTATTTCCATGGTAGTTGCATGCTCAGAAACTCCTGGGTACACATGGCATGGCATCACAGCAAGATTTGATTGCAAGAGAGTAAAAACTGTTGTGGGCAGTAGGCATACAGAATCATAGAATCACAGAATCATAGGTTGGAAAAGACCTCTAAGATCATCAAGTCCAACCATCCACCCAACACCACCATGCCTACTAAACCATGTCCCGAAGTCCCGCATCCACGTATTTTTTGAACACCTCCAGGGATGGTGACTCCACCACTTCCCTGCGCAGCCTGTTCCAATGTCTGACCACTCTTTCAGTAAAGAAATTTTTCCTAATATCCAATCTAAACCTCCCCAGAAGCAACTTGAGGCCATTGCCTCTTATCCTATTGCTAGTTAGGTGGGAAAAGCGACCAACACCCACTTCACTACAACCTCCTTTCAGGCAGTTGTAGAGAGCAATAAGGTCTCCCCTCAGCCTCCTCTTCTCCAGACTAAACAGCTCCAGCTCCCTCAGCTGCTCGTCATAGGACTTGTTCTCTAGACCCTTCACCAGCCTCGTTGCCCTTCAATGAATATGATACCAACCATGATAGATCACACAAAAATGAGTGACTACGAAAACGAAAGAGAAAACAACTCCAAAAACCAGCAGCTGAAAAGAAACAAGCTACATGAGAATAAACACTGATGAACCAGTCACTCATTACTAGGTCCTTGGTCCTCTCAGGAACGTCTGCAAAATCAACACAACAAACTGCAGACAGTACAGAAACATAAATTAGGAAAAAGGATATGATAGAAACACCCTCTTAAAACACAGTAATTTTAATTTAAGTCTGTACTTGAATGACAGAACACCTCTGTGCTACTGCAGTCAAGGATGCCTGCTGGTTTAGTTTTTCATTAAGCTTTGACCATTTGGGATGCCTTTTTTCTCTACTGGTGGAGACTTTCTTACATTGATGCCTGTATTTACAAAATCTTGGTAAGAACAAATGCATGTAAGAGCCCCCCCTTCTCAGAAGCAGACATACCCAGAGGATCTTACATAGCTAGAGTAAAAGAAGTTCAAGAGGGAGGAAAAACATTGTCTGTTTGTCTTGCAGAGCTTTCTCTTGTTTTTCAAAGAGTTGAAAGGCAGACACCACACAAATCCAAACTCAGACTCAGAGAAGTGACTTCAAACGACCGTCCCTCTACACATTTGCATGGCAAGAGCATTTTGTTCAGTTTTATCCTAGGGCTGCAAATTAAATTGTTTTACTGCTGCTGCAGATGGAAAGCAAGCCTTCTTTTAGCCAGACACTGATCAACTGCAGTATATTTTTGTGTTAGGCTTCGCTCTGGGGAGGATGTAACAAGTTCACAAACACCATGCTGGAGGCATTCTGGCACCCAGCCCCATGGGACTGCTCAGGGCCAGCCCTGGCAGGGGGTGGTATGGATGAGCCCCCCGGGGCTTGCCCACTGTCCCCCTCCTGACTGGTCCCTGGGGCCGTGGTGTCCTCGTGCTGCCCCAGGGTTGGGCAGTGTGTCAAGGATGCGATTCAGCCTCCAACACCCACGGATGCCGAGGACCCACACACAGCCACCTCCCAGCAACCAGACTGGATGGCTACTCATGAAACTTCTCAGTTTAACAGGCAAAACATTTCCTAAACAGCACTTTTTTTTTTTCTTTTGCCTTGGACAGCGTAAGTCTGCGTTTATTCCATGAACATGTATTTTCCTCTAACACGCAACAGCAAAATAAGCAAAGCGCTTCTCCTCCTGCGAATTCACACACCGCTGTCCCTCTGATGCTCCAGTGGGATGCAGCTCTTCACAATGCACACCTACTCTGAAACACCCCTTTTCTCCTGCTTAACCATACTGTGTCCCTTTCGTTCGCCCTCTTCCACTCGTCTTGGGTGTTGACCCTGACTTCACTGTTTTCTGGCATGGCCTTACACTCACCCTGCAAATTCCTCATACAGAGAAATTTGTATGGATGGGAAAAATATGGCAAGGGCCTCTTCTAGGGAGTGAGAGGACAGACGGTGGAAAAAAGATCTCACTGGTGTTTGCAGCTTTGTTAAGACTGCAGAAACAGGACAATGCACTACCGTATCAAAGACACAAAAGACCCACTCCAGCTGAACTGCAGGGACATTTACATTCTGCCGCTGGTCCTCACCTCCCCTTGTCCACCCGCTGTCCTCTCCAAATCCCCTCCTGTTCTCAGAGCGGCTACACCACCTCTTCACTAGGACAATGGTGACCGAGAGAGGAAAGGACACAGCACCACTACCAGTTACCAGCATGGAGCAGGGTCTAGCTGCATTTTTGGCAGGTTGAAAGCAATGCTACAGGGAGACAATTTGTTTTATTTAACAAAGCCATAGCCAAAAAGGGCTACAGAAATGCCTGGAATTTTCCACGTCCTGATACAATTCCACTCTCAGCAGGGAAAGCCACTTGCTACGCTAGCTGAGGAGCAAGCTCATCAGCTGCAACACAACTGCACTTCTTCATGCCCTAGCCATCTGTAAACTGTATCAATAACCCTCCTTCTCACACTGCATGTTATCTTGCACATAGCATGAATAGAGCTAAGTACTGCATGAAATAGCGCTTATGTATAGCTATGTATTGTTTTCCGCAGATATACATATTAAAGAATGAAATCCAAAATGAATGCTGAAGTATTATAAATACAAAAGATCCATGCAGATCATTCATCACGCTGTAAACATACAGAGTGTAGGAGTAATCCTTCTAGTTCTAGTCTGACATCATTTTCCACAATTTTGCCACAACATTACTACAATACAGCTTACAGTTCTTGGTGGATGAAAGCACAGTTGTTGCTGTTATTTGTAGTGTCTGCTGGAAACTACAAAGTATTGGGGTAAGGTTTGCTTTCACCCATGGAAGTTTTATGTGAAAAAATAGAATGTGACTACCACATATGGACCAGATTAACAAATGTAAAACAATCCTATGCTAAATTTGGCAAATTCTGAAGAACTTCTGATATGAAAGGCTTGCCTCTCCTTCCACAGACTCCAAAAGGCTCAGGAAGGACCACAGTGAAAGACAGTCCTTGAAAACAACTCCAGGCAGGGAAGAGCAGTATGCAGTGTGCCAGTAAGCACGGTCCTGTTGAAAAGGCTGCTATCAAAACCCCTTCATTTATTTAATTAAGCCGTATGAATTTTTAATGACTGAGAGATTCCTAGCATACTCCTTCTGCAGTTTCTGATTACATGCAAAATGCTGCTTTCTCTGATGTGTCTGGGAGACTTGGATGCAATGGTCCCTTTGGGTTTCAAGCCAAACATCTCTCTGGTGGGACTGTGTGCGAAAGGAAGGGGGGATATCTCCAGCAGCGTAAAATAGGAAAGGGGAAACAAAGCAAAGGTAGATAAAATCTACATTCGTACAAATGCCACAGTATCTCACATATACTTCTCATGAGATGATTTGGAGCAAGAGGATCCAAGCAAATAAGAGAAAATAAGCAACCAGAAGGCTTATGGGAGGAGACGGGTGGTATGAGCCATCAGCTTGTCTTTCACAACACTATATGCACCCCATCCCTGGGGACCCCTATTGCAGTCTCCTGTGAGCTGAACAGCTCTGCACGTGCAGGTTATAGACAAAATCCTGATCTCGGCTCTTCCAAGTATCTGAACTCCACATGAAAAGTTGACAGGTTTGCCAGCTTTTTCAGTCTACTGCACCCATGGTCTGCAAACGGATTTTTAAATAAACCATTTCTGCTAGTACTGCACCCATTCCCTGATTTTCTACCTTTTCCACAGCTATATGCGCATGCACGTGCCAACCTCCTCCTAAATCCTGTTCTGGGATTTTGAGCTGTTGAGTTTGGTCAGACTTTGCGCAAAATAACAGCTGGATCATGTAGGAACACAGAAATAATGTCTTGCTCCAAAACTTACTTTCCCTTCCCAGGAGGAATACAGTATGTGTCTGCTTCAAACATCTGTCTTCATCTTTGAACTCCTGCGCACAGAGTTAATTCAGTGTTTAAAGCATGGTTATCTTCGTCAACAAATCACCTCCTCTCTGTGGAACCTGGCTGCTTCCTTCCTGAAGCATTTATCCAGTATAAAACATGGTAATGACTTAACATGGAAGCTTCCTTGGAGCTCTGCCTGTGCTCTAGATGGGCTGGGAGGAGCAGCAAGCCTTGCCCACACATAGTGAAGTTCCAGTGTACGTTAGCATCACCTCATTCTGGGCCTTAGTATTTAATGTTTCACCTGTTCATCTCTTTAATCCTCATCACCTTCTTTCTTTTCAGAAAAATAAAATAAAAAACTCTTCCTAAACGGACATGCTGTCTTGACCACAAATTATACTCCTGCTGGCATACAGACTCCTTTGTTACATGCTGGTCTCTGCTCTCCCTGTTCTCCTCCAATGCTCACATCACCGCATTGCTCCTGACAATTTATCTTTTAAATACTCACTCTCACAAATTCCTCAGTGAAATTTTTAGGTCAAAGCCCCCCTTTTAAACCAGACACACTTACGCTGCATGCAGGGCCAACTGCAGATACACCTGACCCACCGCGGTGTTTCACAGGGTGCTGACAACACCAGTAGACAGCAACCCTACTGGCACCACTAAGCTGCATGATCACCATCTCTGAGCACGGAGATGCTCAGACGGAAAACGCCTGTGGTCAGTGAGGCTCCACCTACAGCCATCATGCCTTCCTGTTTCTCACGGTGGCTGACACCTCTGGTCTTCTCTTTCTGCTTCAGTTTGCAAGCCCAGACCAGTGGTAATGAAGAGCAGGTAAGTAGAACGTGTAAATGGCAGCCGTGGAAGTCCTTATGATCTTGCTCTCTGCAGCACTCTATGTCTGCTGCCCCTGAGTGCTTGCTGCCAAGTGCTGGAGGCAGGCTATGCTGACACTCGGCCTCCTGGCTTTCCTTCTGGAGGTCCTGTCTGCTGGGGATCTTCCCACCAGGACCCTGGGTGGCGTTCCTACAGAGCCTGGCACCAGCTGTAGATATTGCAGACATTGCATGGGTCTCCAAGCCCTGGTGTATCTCTGTAGCACCTGAAGGTTTTGGGAATTTGAAACAGCAGTAGACAGAAAAGCGTGGGGAGGACTGATGACAAAACAAAACAAACTGAAGAGAATATGACACAAGGGCAGCAGCAAGTCATCAGAACTGACCTGTTTTTTTCATGGGTGCTTGTTAAACCCTAGCCCAGGTTAACACTTGGTGTCATTCTCTGTCTGCTGTTTGCAGTCCTGCAAAATGACTTGACTGGTCTCCAGCTAGATGATCCAGCTGGCATAAAGTATTCCTTGGCTGACACTCTGCAGGAGAAATCAACTGCTAATGCAAATGCAGGAGACCAGGACTGTTTTTCAGCAGACACCTGCAAACCAAAGGTGTTCAAATACCTTCTCGTTTCAAACGTACGCTTGTCGTTGTTTTAAAGAACACCGTGCAAAGATGGCATGTGCAAACTGCTTTCTGAAACGAAAAGCAAAAGCTCAAGCCCATGGCATTTTTTCTGCATCCATTTGAATCCCTCAAATCAACAGGTTGTTAATGAAAAATGGAATGTATCACTGATCTAGTGACTGCAGGAGAGAAACGGTGCTCCCACCAGTCTCCTGCAAAAGAAGAAAGTAAGCCTTTTATCTATGAAAAGTATTTCAGACAAAAACAGGAAGTCATTAAACGCCAATGGTCAGGATTCCAGCTGATTTCTAAATTCATAAAGATATGGGAAGCTAATCTCTGAATAAAAACCTGGCTGTTGCCAAAGCAATCTGAGTATTCATCTCTGTGTAAAGACAAACAGTAGTCCCAGTGGAGTTTCGCTGCTGCCAAAAACCTGACACACAGAGGAAATTTTGGTGTCTCTTTCAACTTTCAGGCATTCTAGACAAGCCTTTATGCTCTATTAAGGACACAAATGCTCCCAAATCAGTGGTGGTGGCCGTAGCTTGGCTGCAAAAGGAGTACAAAAGCCCAGCTGATAAGAGGCTCCTGAGACTCATAGTACTGGTCTCCTTTGGTCACAGTGACACAGGACAAAAAACCTGAGGCACCAGATGCCTGGGGAAGATTAGAAGCAAGAAACTGCCTTTCATTCGATACCTGGCAAGCTACTTGCATCCCCTAGTCCAAACTCAGCCAGGATCCTCTTTGTGGGCGCTGATTACTCATGTTCATGACTTGGGGCACTGGGTGGGGAACAGACCCATCCCTGAATGGCAAGGGGATGCTGCCCTAGGGGTCTGGGTGAAGTTTTCAGGTCCTGGATGTGGGGCAGCTGGAGATGATCAGCTTTGGTGGAAATGCGAACGTGCCTACGCTTACATGAAGGCTCATCACAAGAGGACATCTGAGGCAGGAGCGGGCAGCTGGCACCCTGCAGGCAGGGCTCACAAACCGGACTTTGTTCTGCCTGTCTCCACAAGGTATATTTAGCATGCTTGGGACCTGGGTGCTTCACCGCTTCTCTAGTACCTGCAGTTTTCAATCACAGAAAAAACATTCACGGCCATGTTGAAAAAACCCTCTTTCGCCCACTTTTTCTTTGGAAATCCATATACCCCCTGCGGTACTCTGGTGCTTTCCCAGGGATGGTCACAATGCTCTACTGAAACAATACAGTTTGTTTAGCAGATTTCAAACAACTTTCGTACAAAAGATTGTTTAATTGTATTTTCTTTTGTTGTTAAGGACATTAAGTGTTACTGGAACTGTGTTTGGATAAGCTCCAGTTGCAACACAAGTTTCCAAATGAAGCATGGGTGGATGCAATTTAATATGTAAAGGACTGCTTTGATTCTTACATAAGATGAAACTAATAATATTAGAAGAAAAATATTAGCCTCTCTCTGATTCCTTAATAGGAACAAAATTCGTTTCTCCCATGATAGTACCAGACTGTGGATAGGAGAAAGTGTTACAAAAATGATAGAGATACTTAAAATTACTGTATTATATACCATCTCTATCTCAGCTGCAAGAAAACTGTGTGTGCTTTTATTTTTACATAGCCGTACTGCAATTTGTCTGATTATCGCTAGCTGGTTAAGCTGTGGTAGACATCCCTTGAGTGAACTTCATTAAGACCAGTTACACAAAACAGTTTTAAGCAGCAGAATCCACCATAACAGCTGTGCTCCTCTGGGAAAATGAAGAGCATGAGGTCTGGCATGAAGTGTACAACAGGGGAAAAGCCTGCTTGGTTAAGGGGATGTCACGCCAGAAAACATCTTCTTGGAAAATCAGTTTGTCTTTTAGATATGCTAGGATAGCCTCCTCCCCAAAAAGACATTCTACTCCTCATCTAAATGTTAACAAATCAAAATACTGCCTTAAAGCAGAAGCAGCCTTGGACAGACTGTACAGGAGCTACCATCCTACAGTAAGTCACCTGTACACCTCACCACCCAAGCAGTGTCCAGGCTGTACGGACGTTGCTTGGGCTATCAGACTACCAGCGAGGTGTCTACACACAGAAGCGATAAAACAGAGGGATAGCAGACAGACATGGCATTGCACTTCACAAGCAAGGCACTGAGTGAACAACCACCCAAATTTTGCTTGTGGTAAGTATATACTGATAGCTTATTAGAAGGGTTAATTCCAGGTTTTAGCATTAATTCTCTATGTGCTCGTTTAAACCTGTCTAGGTGAGGCTGATAACTTGGGCAGAAAATACAGCATTTGGTCTGTATTTCTACACAGAAGATGAGACATGGTTTAAAGGGATGCAGGTACCCCTGGGCTCTCACAGATGCCTCTGAATTCCCTTGGAACACCTAATTTTCCCTGTCTGGACAAGATGCCATTACACTGTAACTTATGTCTTAGGTGTCAGGGAGAATGAAAGAGTAGTGTTTTATCAACTTACATGAAGCCAGTCTCTGGATTCATTAAGAATACTATCATGTAGAAAGAAGCTCTGCAACAGTGTACAGTAGGTACATTTTTCCCTGTCAGAAGGGTGTTTACCATCCTGCAGCATATAATTTTACTGCGGTAACGACAGTACTTCCCATACTTACAATGGGAAATACAGTGAACAAGTCTGGAAATGTTTCATTGCTGGTAGTAAATATCTGGATTCCAGTGGCAGCTTCTTTGTGATTTCCTTTGTATTTACAATTACAGAAGCTATGTTGATTTAAAGTCTTCAGGCAAGCACAGGAGACAGCACTGATAAAATTTAGCCTTTATTTCAACTCATAGCTTCAAGAATCACATTGCCAAGGCACGCAGTATACTGGGGAAAAAAAAGGTGTGTCTTCAGCTAGCCCTTTCTCTCACCAATACAGAGCTGTGGAAAATCCTGGGAACGCGGCTATTGTGGAAGTGATGCTTTGCACAGTTCTGTTTTATCTCATTAGGTCAGGACAAGCAAGCAAAAACCAAAGCAAGGGAAAAATCCAGAATGCATTAGACACCCTCGTCACTACAAATGAGGGAACCCTAGTCTCATCCACCTAAAGGGTTAGCCATTAAAACTGCTTCTGGGTTAGACGAGTCATGTCCTCTTGCTGTGGCCCAGTGTCCCTACATTTTGTCCATTTATCAGAGATGTGAGTTTGATCTGACATACTGAACTGATCCTGGTGTTTCAGCCGGTTTTCAGGAACAGTGCTCTACCTTTGGCAGTCTGCTCTCCCATTCTAAACTTTACCCCTGCTAAGCAAAGTATGGCACCTAAAAGTGTCCAAGAGTAGCACTTGCCTTTCAGCTACTGCGTTAGCACCACATCCTGCGTCACTGTGGCTTAAAGATTTCTATATAAATAGATGCTGAAACCACAAAAAAAAGCACGATCATACCACTTTGAAGGTTGCTCAATCTGCATGTTTCTGGGGATGTGACTCCTTTGACCTCTGGCACACAGTTTGCTCCAGTGCCCCCCTCAGAGACTGCAGATTTTGGCCATGGTAAATAGGAATAATAATAATGAAGGACCCCCCTCGCCCCCCAGCACTGTCTTCTCTTTCAGTTCACTTACTCCCATTTACTCATGAAAGAGCAATTGTATGGCAGCAGAATACTGAAATACTTCCAGCGCCGAAACTGGGCTGATTCCCAGCCACCTTCATCTCTTTCAGAGGTGTTCATGAGATGTGCCAGACAAAGGTCATTTAAATCCAGCTCCTATCTACCAAGCAAGGAAGGAAGAGGCGTTAACATTGTTGCTTTCTCTGTAGCATGCCTTGACTGCAGCTTGGCTTTGAGCTGGGTCTTCTGCTGCTGGGCATGAAAGAGCTGTCTCTGCTCCCACTGAACTCTTGGCCTCTCTAATGAGACTGCCAAAGGTGACGGCAATTATTGTCTACTGTCACCTGTCCTCAGACTGAGGGCGAAGCCAGCATCTCCCTCACAGCGAGACAGAGAAGGCAAGCTGCCGTGAGGGCAGAGCTCGAGGCTGTGCTCAGGCAAGCCCTCCCCACTGACCTGCTGGCAGTGTGCTGCTTCTCAGGGGAAGAACTTGAAAAGTCTTCTCTTTCAGCACTCACTGCTTGCCAAGGACTTCAGTCCTCAAGGGGTAAGGGATATTTACATGCCATTCAATGTAAAACCATCAGCAGTTGAAAAAGAAAATGTCTAACCATTTTGAAAATACAGAAGGCATTTTAAACAATTCCTGAGATACCGACTGAGCTGATCTGGCAATAACTCACATCACCATCATGTATGGCAGGGCAGTACTTTCCTTTTTAAAATAACCACTAATAACAGGTCGATCATCTACGTACAGTGCAGGCCACACCAATGACTCCCAGAGGCAGAAGATACCCATGAAAGCATTTGCTTCACACTTGGAAAGCCTGAGACTGCATGCAGAGAATGACAAAGCAGTGGCATCCAAAAAGCAAGTCTAATTTGTTCTGCATGCTCTGAATGGCCCTTAGATCCGTCTAATCCCCTCCAACTGAACCCGCACACTGTGCCCACTGGCCACCTCTGCATGGCACACTGCTCTGATTGCTCCATGGGAACAGGTTCTAGGTGCAGGGCTGAGCTGTCTCCTCGAAGAAAGCGGACAGAGTATAAGCAGACAGCCAGACGTCAAAGAAATTGTAACTCCATTGACTTCCAGAAGCAGTTGTAAAAACAGTCACAAATTGTACTGCTGCATTGAAACTAGGCCTCTAAATGAAAACCAAAAGGCTGTGGAAAACCACAAGAAGTTTCTGCAAGGTTATCAGTCCTCAAAAGAAGGTCTAGGTACACTGCAGCTATCTACTGTACTGCATCCTTTTGTGTTAAACAATACAGGGCTGTCATCGCGGATACAGGTTGCAAAATGGAAAACCTAACTAGCATCACACCAGCTGTTTTTCCCCAACGAAAGAGGAGGTGAAGCACCAAGACTGCTACCAAACCATAAAGGGAATTTCCAGCTGGATTACTGTCAGCAACTGCACAGGTCTGCAGTTCAGCTATGGGAAGGAGGGAGCAAACTGATGGACTAGCAGAAGCGGTGAAACAGGGCCGTGATGTTTAAAAAAAACACCGCCTCAAATTCCTGCTGCCAGCTTCTGAATTGCTCCATGTTAAAAAAACCTGCAGCACCAAGCAGACAGGCTGTGCCCACTGGCATTGCTCAGCCGTACCAGCACATGTCCAGGAGGTGGAACCTGGGGACACAGAAAATGTTTTATTGCAACCCCAGCTAATTAAAGGGCTTACACTGAGTACATTTCCTCCGACACACACCCAAAACACTGCCTGCAGGATCATTCAGATGTTATAATTCAGCACTGCTCACAGTAATTTAAGTCAGATCATTCTGGGACAAACACACTGATACATGAATTCACAAGATTTCTGCAGCTGTTTTTTTAGCAGGTATTTGTGGGTTTGCACCTAAAGCAAACGGGAAGCTGCAAGAGATAAACTGAGACCTTTGAGGCAAAAGGCCCTCCACTGAGGAACTTTTGGATTAAAAAAAAAAAGGCAAAAAAGCAATTTGTACATTGTAAGCAAATTGCTTGTAAAATCCTTCTACTCAGCAAAGTAATTGCTTCCAAGAAGTACCTCTGCTGCTCTAAATGAAACACAGCTTTTCTTCTTCTTCAGAAAGGAATAAAATCCCCTAACTGTTCAGCAACACACTGAAGGAAGCCAGTCAGAGCTGAACTACTTTTCTTTTAAAATGTTTCTGCAATGAAAGGAATATTGAGGTAACACTGAGGTAGACTCCAACATAGTAGCAGTGTGCAGAGGAGGTGTATAAAGGGGGAGCCCCGATGGAAAGTCCAATCAGCCTTTGCTGGACTTCATATAAAGCTCCTGGTGATACTTGCTAGCTTCTCACCATTTTTCTGCAGCGCTCAGAGCAGTGGCCATAACAAAGCCAGGCTAGCAAAATTCGGGATGAATGCAGAAAGGCCATTTCAGTACTGCAGGAAAAGCCCATGCCTCCAGCTGCTTGTCTCTAACAGGCAGGCTTTGTAGCCTGTGGACTGATCACAGCTGTGTCTCAAACAATAAAGAGCCAAACCAACCAGCACAAGCTTCAGATCTGCTGAGTTCTTACTAGTTCTGCAAACCTCGAGGGGAGGAGAAGAGCACAGATTTTCTGTCTCTGGTACCTTCTTAGAGAAGCAAGCAACAAGGGATGAGTCTACTTGTTCCTCTCGCAAAATTAATCAGCACTCAGCTTCCTTAGTCACCTGGTGATGCCACAAGCGTTTTTACTGGCAGTGGTCTCTCTGCTGTCCTGACACCCGAACCCTGATATTGGAACTGTGTTCTTTAATGCTCTATCTATGCACATGAGAATACAGGCCTGGGAACAGAGTAACGACCAGGCAGGTTTTCCAGACTGACCTACTGCAAGTTTGATGATTTCACAGTCTTTCCAGCACGTATTTTTCTGAAAACCCTCACTTCATATTTATCATTAACGGCACTCCTTCCTCAAACAGCATTTATCAGAGAAGGCACATGCAAGCTTCACCAGCTCTAATGATTTTAAGGATGCAGCGTTGGCGTACACTGCAAGGCTGAACATAGCTTATGGGTGCAGGGCAGGTGACATGGTATGGGCAGGACAGAGTCTTCACTCCCTGCCAATTTCATCAGCGTTTTGCTGATCTTCTGTCTGAAGCCGGCCGAGGTGCTGGGATCCCATCTGACCTGCTGGGGTTGGTGAGCTCTGTGCTCCAGTGCACAAGATATTGATCCCAGTTGCGACTGAGCTGCCCTCCTCCTCTACTGACACAGCTTACGTGTGGAGTTTGCTCTCCTCCTGCCTGACCCACAGCTGGAGAAGCCCACAGCAGTGCCGAAACCACAGTGGTTTTGCAAAACCTGGACTATGCGTGCCTGGGGAAGGGAATAAGCGAGAACGGGAAGGCACAGGAGCGCTGCTGGACCCTGCTTCCCCTCTTCCCCTCCCCAAATCAAGAGAGTTTTGCCCCAGCAAGTCATAAACAGCATCACTGTCTCTCTGACAGTGCCAGCTCTTGTTTTTTATCTGAATTGGTCATGGAAGCTACCTTGAGATTAAAGCTTGCTACTGCTGCCCATCGCTGTGACTGTTCACTGGTGTCGATGCCCTACATGTTACTGCAGTTGGCTATACATTACATTCATAAAAGAAAAAAAAAGGTTGCTGTAGCTGATCCACAGCCTGGATGTTCCTCATCTTCTCTTCCTTATTCTGCATGACAGAATAATACCTGTATTCATCAGGGTCACTTTGGGCAGGAGTTTGTGGTTGACGGGAGAGGGTAATGCAGAGATCTCCAGGGTCCAGTTGTTGCTGTCAAACACTGCTGCTAGCAGCAGGTATGAGCTTGAATGTTGCTGCAATGCAAGCATTTGGAACAGGGAATTCAGTCATTCACAGTAGATGGTGTAGGGTGCAAGCAAGAACAAACACATCAAAAAGCAAGGTAATTAGTTTGTCTGCAAAATACAGTAGACACTGTCAGGAGGCTTCGAGACAGGCAGTGAGATGACCACATGAGCACAGTGAATGGGAAAGGCAGAGGAAAGTATACCAATGCCTGTAAAAGTGCTGCACATCACTGCAACAGATGCATGTAAAAGTTTACAGATGCAACTTAAAACTTAGTATTTTCCCCAGAAATGTTCTAGCAAGACGTGTAGAACAGATGAAAAGAGACAACCCCAAAAGCTGTTTACAGCAGAAGTTGGCCATACGTGACCTGCCACCTCTCCATCCTTCTCCCTAGACGTGCTTTCTGAATTTCGTGACACTATGGAAAGTTGTCCCATTACGCCAGCATCACAAGAGCACGAGCTGTCTCCTTCCTGTGCGGAATAGCCAGCAGCACAAACTTGCTGACAAAACCCTTCCTTGCCACAATTCTTAGGTAATTTTTCTGGGAACATTCATACTTCAAGCAATCTGTAACACGCTAGGTAGGGAGAAGGAGTGAGAATTAAGGAACGGTAATGATGTCTCTCTCTGGCTCATTTAGCACTACGTGGCTTTTCAAAAACATATTGTTATCACAGGGCTAGAAATTATTTAATGCCACTGTGGCACAGAGAAAAGGGCCAAGCAGCTCACAGTGGCTCCCCAGCGAGAGTCATGCCCACCTTTCATAACGCTCTCTGGCATCATGGCATTATCACTGAGCCAAAAGCCTCCTTCACTGGATGCAGATCCAAGCCCCAACCAAAACTCTCTACCCCAGCCATCTGTTGGGGTTCAGCAGCAGCTGCTATGACCAGAACTTGAGGGGTCATCTTCCCACTGCAGACCCACCACCTAAGCCAATGGGTTTCTTTCTCACACATCTGTAGTAACTCAGGGATGGGACACGACTGGAGGCAGTTCCTGCCAATGCATCACGTGCAGACCAAAGGCACGTTTATCAGCTCTTCAGAGCTCATGAACTCTAAGCAAGTTCTGGAGCCAGAGCTGACACTGCCACAAAGAGGGCAGCTGTGGTCACAGCAAGGAGGGATCTCCTGGAAAAACCTCACACCAAGGGCATAAATTGCAATACGCATACACACCCTTTAGTCTCAAACGATGAAAATAATCTAATAGAAGTACTCTCCATCTAAATTAAAGAACAGTTCATACAGGAAGTGAGCTACCAAATAATAAAGTATTTCCAGATGTTTCTGTTATTGATATCTCTCATGCTGTTTCAGGAAGTTTCCAAACGTATTGCTAGCCTAGCAACTCTTCTCTCACAGCTCTTTAAAATGCTGGCAACGTGCCTGTCTTTTCCAAGCACTTTGCGTTTTATTTTCCTGGGGCATGAAAGATAGAGGTGTTTAAACAAAGAAAATAAACTTTCAAGCTTCCAGGCATGTGGACTTTTTTTTTGTTTTTTTGAAAGTGGCCAGTCCATGTCATGGAAGTGGAGGAGATGGTTTCAAGACCTGGCGACATACATCTCTTCTTATGACAGATTTCAGCACACGCAGAACTCCACCGTGTTGCAAAATGCTGCCTGCAAAATCACACACGTGCAGCTTTACGGGCAGTTATATCAGGATACTAGTGCCCTTTCTATGCACTGTACCTTCTTAACAACAATAAAACTTAACTCTTTAAAACAGTATCAGAAGACTTCTGCTTGTGCGGACTTTTTTTGTTTGTTGTGATTTCTGCTTTCTTACATATGTCTGAAGAGAAGCTCAGTGCAACTGCTGCATCCCACAGACATTTTACTTTCCTGTTTGAAAGCAACAGCAGCAAAAGGAGGCAGTGAACTTTAACTGCAAATGAAAAGAAGGATGTCAAAGTGTCTCTAATAAAACCTCTGGCAAATATAATATTATCTTTAGCAATTTTTGTTATTTTTTGGGAGATCTGCAATCAGCAGTGCAAGATGCAATGGAGACATCTTTGCAAGATTTCCTCTACTGTATAAGCCAAGGGTAACTCTTGACAGTCAGTTTGTTGATGCAGGAGACAACTCTTAAAACTTCTGGGAGAAAAGCATATTGTTTTAAAGTGAGGTGTGTAAGGTACAGAGCTTATGAATGGATCACACAGACTATAAATACATTTCATCATCATTTTTTAAGGTCAAGACCATGTTTTAAAATCTGATTCATGTCCTGCTGAGATTTCATCAAGGCTGGCAGTGAAATCCTGGTATTAACACAGCCAAATGCAGAACTTTTGCTTCAGCCAGCTCTGGATCCAGCTCTCTACATTCGTTTTAAATGGAGAAGATGCTAGAAATCTGAGGCACTCTCATATGTGCTGTATCCTGGAAAACTGCTACGTCTATGGCTGAACATCCCTCACGAAGGGAAATACTCAAACAATTTCTTTCTGGATCAAGCCCTGACTTGTCATTATCTCTGTGCAATCCACTTTTTCAATTCTCGATGCTCAGTCAGGTCCTGAGTTTCGGAACTGGAAGTATGTGGCAATCAGATTAAAATAGAGTAATTTTTAAAAAAAGTATCTTTTTGGTATCAAGTTTCCCAGAGCACTGAGGAGGAGTTACAGTCTTCTTAGAACAAGCAAAATTTGGGGGAGTTTGGAGAAAAATATATCATCTTCACCTCTAACCACTGCTGTGCAGGAGGACCTGCCCCAGTCCTGCTTGGTGTCTGTGGGCTCTACGGGACCCAGACCTCCAAAATCTCAGCAGCAACAGTAAAATGACCTGTGAAGGCCAGCAGCCAAGGGCAGTGGGCTCTGTTGCACCCTTGTGCCCTGCTCCCTCAGACCTGCCCAGCCAGCGAAGCTGGGAAGCAAACACCTGCCTACCCAGCTCTGCAGGCAAGGTACACAGTAGTTCTCTCCTTTGGTCAGAGAGATAAAGCAACAAGAGGCCTCAATGGTGAGTATTTCATTTTACTATACTCTAAACATTCCAAGGGAAAAACGTTAAAGTTCCATATCCAAAACTAACGAGTTTTTATTTATTTATTTATTTATTTATAATTCTTAGCAACTCAAATTTCCTTGGGAATTCAGAATTTCTTCTGAATGAAAGCAACTTGCAGATGGGCTGCAGGGTATGAAACTGTTGCCTTCAGCAAAACCAAAAAAACCTAAAACACTTCAAAAACTAGAAAAAACCTCAAATAATTCAGCAAAAGCATAATTAAGACCTCCCTGTTTATTAAATTGTGTTTCCTTGTAAAATCAAGGTCCATATCCATAAAAGAAATGTAAGAGGTTAAATACTCCATGCATGTTATAAATAACAAACAGTGTGACTAGATCTAGTCTGATGTTTTAAATACATCTGTTTTTAATGCACACTGGAAAAAACATGGTATCGCTGCTGGCAAAGTAAAAATGCAACAAATGCTTCTTTCATTTCACAGTCTGGTTCCAAAAACTCAGGTGAAAAAAAAAAAATTGCTCTTCCAGGAGTAAATCTCTATGTGCTGAGTATTTATGCCTATGACTACAGTTTGCAGGAAGGTGGCTACACTTTGCTTTCTGGAAATAGGCCTGGAATCGCTTGTCTCTGCCACACCACGAGCCAGGAGAGCCTGGCAGCCCGGTCCGGCCCAGAGGCACCCGAGACAGGGCCACTGGCATGGCGGGACGGGGTGGTCGGGCTGAGATGGCCTTGCAGCATCCTCCCACAGCCTGCGCTCCCGCATACCGTGCCGGCGGCGGGGCTGGCTCTCGGAGGTGCTGCTGCTGCCTGCCAGCTGAACGGGGGCAAGGCCACAGAGATAAAGTTATAAATAAAGAAAGGGAGTGGAGAGATGGGAACAGAGGGAGCGGAGATGGAGGGTGTGTGAAGAATGAAAAAAAATTAAAAGGAAAATCTCATGAGAAACAGCATCAATCACTACTGCGTTCTCTGGAATGTGCTTTTAAAAGGCTGCATTTCTCGAGTGCGCACGGCTTTATACACACCTCTCACGCTTACTTGGTGGGGCAGGCAAGGGCAGCGCTGCATATCTGAAAGCTCTTTAACACCACCACACAGCAGAATGGTGAATGCTGTATTTGATGGATTAATAGACTAAAAGTCAAAGTGTTCATCTGAAAAATGCTAGATTAATTATTTCCAGTTAATTAGTTTGCTTTATTTGTTTACTGAAATTGACCCCTCCTCACTCTAGACTGAACCAAGCCAAACATTTCCACTGGAAAGACAGAAACCATCACAACCCATCTCATGCAGAACACTGGCTATACAGCCAAGGATTAGGTGCTGATTATCCTCAGTGAAGGACCATTTTTAACCTCCCTGGTCTACAGCAGCCATATAGGCTATTAACCAATACGTATTACCTTTACCTTTTTTTTTTTTTTTTTTTT
>Ga0065711_1003460_pt1 | contig 33038 bp, 23 predicted proteins | sample Hoacrofraction12_FD_59098 | JGI IMG/M metagenome (GOLD analysis project Ga0065711, IMG submission 59098) | Hoatzin crop microbial communities from Cojedes, Venezuela - Epithelial fraction 12 v2 (version 2) | ecosystem: Host-associated > Birds > Digestive system > Esophagus > Crop | place...
TTAGCAAAACGGAGAGAGTACTATCTCCTCCAGATTCTGGCTGTCTGAGCTGGCGAGCTTTCGGAGGCAGCTCCGCTCGCTGCTGATGCAGGCACGGTGGTGCCTGCAGCACAGTCGTGCTCCTGCCCTGCTGAGCGGTGAAGCGTGACCAGCTGCCTCCACCATTGACAGCCAGCTCCTCACCCTCACTCCTGCCTAAAATGAAGGTGTATTTGCACAAGAGCTCTGCTCCACCATGTCCCATGGATGCTTCCAACAAACAAAAAAACTTCATCTGCAAAGTCCAAGGTAAGGAATACTGCTGACTTTGCCTGGCTATCACTGAAGCGTATGCTCATTTGGTTGTGTGGCTGGAGGGGAGTGTGGCACCCTGCTAAGAGTTTAAAGCGGCCTGAGAAACTGAAGTGAAATCAAAAATAAAAATAAGCTACAAAGATCATTAAACATTTAAACGTGTGTACAAAAACACGCACCACAGACATACAATTCATGTGTACATGGATACAATTAAGCTTGGGTTCTGGGAAACTAAAAAGTGAAAATTAAAATGCACCTATCTAGCTGCAAACCCTACCAAGATTATATTTTAAGCAGCAGTGGATTGAACCAAAATACATAATTCACAGTTTCTTCCCAATCCATTTCAAAGTAAAATATTAATCAACAAAAATACTTCACTCCAATATTTATTTCTGCTTCTCAGAAAAAATACACTTTGTATCGCTCCTTTATTGCTTTGCAGAGCTGTAGAGCTCAAGAGCGCTCATTGCCAGCTTACAGACTTTGCTCAGGCCTATGCTAAGTACCTTCAAACCTAGACTGCAAATCACCCGGAGTTTGAAACTGGAAGAGAAATGAATTTGCCTATAAGAGCAGGGTATCTTCTGTGCATTTCAGACCTTAAACTGCAATTTAGGATGTTGCAAGGGATTTTTTTTTTTAAACTCAGATGAGATTATGTCTTTGTTACGAAATTTGATCTTTTCCCAACTTGAATTTGTTAACTCAAAGGCCAACATATGCAAATCAGTTCTGGATAAATTTTAGGCTTCTTCCTCATCCTTAAAAACCTCTCAATTCATTTGTAAACAGCAGAACCCAGCATCATCCCTAGGGTTTGTTTTGAGTTAGTTACCTTGGAAAATACAAGGCAGAGAGTGCTGGACATACAGAGGGCAATATCTGACTTAAAAATCAGGATTACTATGCCAGGAGCTCCCACTGACATTCTCTTCTCTAAGGACTATGGTTGCTACCTGACCATTTCTAAACTGTTTCTAAGCATTCCCAACTTTTTAAGATCTTTGCAGAAATTCTCTATAAACCAAATGACAATCAAGCACCTTCAAAATCCCCCCGAACTCTTTCATTTATGCTCATCATAAGATGCATAGCAATCATCAAGTTATATCTCACATAGTCCTGAGAGAAGAAAAAAATTCTCAACTATTTTATTAAGAGTTCTCCAGACTCATACACAGTCAAAATAAGAAATGCTATTTGCTGTTAACAACCTCCAGAAAATGATGGGCAAGACAGAATTGCTAGTGTTCTATACTTGCAGATCGTATGCAGGGCAAATGTTGTGCAACCCTAGGCCTGCTTGAAAGATAAACTGCAATTTTTAATGTACTGCCATCAGGTTTTCACTGAATACCCTCCTCAGACTCCAGAAACAAATGACTCTTTGTTTGGGAGCCTTGTGATCAATTGGGATGGCTGTTCTGCGGCTATTTCAGCAATGCTGGCTGTGTGCTTTGCTGAGTACATGGCTTTGAAGAAAAGACATCTGTAACTAAGGAGAAATAGCTGATTAAGTGCCCTCTCCCAAACTAGCATGCCATTATTTATCTGGATAAACAGCCTCTCGAAAGAGGGAGAAACAAGCCAGCCGCACTTCCAGTGCGCAGCTCCCGCAGGGCTGGGCTCTACACCGTGCCTGCACCTCCAGACCCTGCTCCTGCTGCCATACCTTGCTCTTTGCCCACAGCCGCAGACAGTGAAGCCAAGAGTCAACACAGCCCATCACTTCAGACCACTGCTGTGTGTCCTGCCACCATAGCTAGGTGTGAGAAGAGAGGTTACCAATTACCCAAACTACATCAGCTTCCTTACAGGCTAAACACAATTAAGACAAAATCCAAAATCTGATGAAGAATGCATAATGCTTATATGAAAACATAATTTCTGCATCTCAGCTCTGTCATTCTGGCCAGACACCTGGAAACTCTTCTCTAAGGGGCAGGCTGCTGCCACCAGTGGGGCTGGCTAATGCTTCTGTCAGCTCTAGGGGGAGAGAAAACAAACCACAGGCAATGGGCCACGAAACCTCTGCCATCACTACCCTCCCTCACCAGTCTTGTGCTGGTGCTTCCCCAACCTTAGGGCAAGAGACATGTAAAGAGCACATGTAAAGAGGTACAGACCAGCAGAACTGCCTCTGGCTCACGACATCTCTATCACTCTGCTATCAGAAACGCTATGAAAACAGAAGAGCGCCCACTTAGAAGAAGATTGATTAAGAGATATGGGATCTGCCTTTCTTATGCTTTTCAAGTCTCAGTTTCTGCCCCTTTCTGGCTCAGGTATCTTTGAGAAACCATTTGTGCCCTGCTGCCCACAGGCGTTACAGAGGGTCACAGAGGGATGATCTGCACAAGCCTGGCCAGGGCACGGCCCTCTGGGCTGTGGCATGAAGGACAGCGGTCACCAGCAAGGTGTCTTCCATTCCTTGTTATGCACAAACCACGCTAATTAGGCAGAGCTGCTGCCCACAGTGAGCAGACCCCTAGGTATTCACTATGTGGGGCACAAACGGCATCTTTCGCCATTTTCAGCCATCAGTGAGGATGTGCTACACTCTGCGCCCTGCTTAGGGACCACTGTGTCCAGCACAGCAGAAGAGTGTGAATGATACTTACTTAACGACATCTTCTTCCTCCAAGTTATTTATCTTGTCAGACTTGAGGCCAATTACTAACAAAATCTTTGACGTGACAAATGTGCCATAGTCTCTGTCACTCCTTCAAGTAGAGCTAGAAGTAGCAAACTAGTGCAAGGGGACAGGGCATTCAGCAGGAAAAAGCAGTCCCTGCTCATGGCTCTGTGCTGTCAAGAAGAGCAGCCAAACAGAGCGGGCTCGCTCGGCAAAAATCACATTACAGCAGTCGCTTTCCAACAGCGCGCTAAAGCTAACTCAAGTTAGAAAAGGAACCAACTCTTTCAATGACTAATTAACTTCTACACTGAACTGCTCAGCAGAGGCCTGATTTGATGCACATGAAAACACTAGGAAAACCAGTAAGTCCCAGTGTATTCCAGTACATCAAGCACAAATTGTGATGTTATGCCTGTAAGTCACAGAACAAGGTGTGAAGAGGCAACTGTTAACAGAACTAACTGGGTTTAACTTCCCACCCCATCCTCTGCAAGGGATGGTAGATGAAATTACCAAAAGCTGCATACCCAGACAGCTACCACAGCTCAGCTGCTGAGCCACAGTCACAAATTTAAGACTAGTATCAAGTCAGCCAGATGACACCTACCATTAAATATTTAGCTCTTGGTATAGGAGACAGCAAGCTATGGTGCTTTTTGAAAATTGAGACTAATGCTATGCCCAACAGATGAAGCACAGGGCCAGAGGTGAGTGCTTTAGAGACATCCCACACTTCTGGAAAACTATTTACAAAACATACTATTTGCAAAACTGCAAAACAGTTTTTCTGTGCTTGCATTCATCAGGAGGAAAGATGGCAGAACATGGCTTCACACAACAAACAAGCTGAGCTGGCCTTGAGAGGTTCAGGTCTTGCCTTCCATCCCTCCCTGTCGTGTGGAAAGGCAGCATTAGATCCAAGTTTTCAGTCCATACTCCATGTAGCCCCACAGCACGGAAGAAAACCAGCTCACTGCCACTGAGCTCATCTGCTGTGCAGGATTTATATTTCCACTCAAAAACCTGTAGGCATCCATAAATCAAAAGAGATTGGAGAAAGAAAAAAAAAAATCCCTGAATTAGACCAATCTTCTAGTGTTTGTTAATTTAACTTCTAATTTTTCAGCCACTAGCCTAATTCAGAGACTGCCATCAAAACCACCATTTCATTTATCTATGTCTTGCTTCAGATTTTCTTAATGTATTTAACTACAATCTCTCACACACAGAGTATGGTTTGGATAAATCCTGTAATCTAATCAATCAGCTAATTCCACTGCAAGCCAAAAGGAGGGGGGTGAGGGAAAGTAAATCCTAAAACTTTTCATTACATATTTCTCTCAAAAATAAATCACCACCTAATGAATTGCTAAATTCATGCACAAGTAAATTACCAGCAGATAATTAAGAATTAATAGCCTTTTGCCATCAGAGGTTGCTATTCATAATGAGCTGAGAGATTACAAAAGAAGGCTTTTTCTACAAAATAAATTGAAATACAAACGCTTCTACACCACACTGTGTTTGAAAAACTAATAAAGAATATCAGAAATGAAATCGCATTTACTCATTCGCTCCACGCCATGTGAGAATTTTAAGTAAACTGTAGCCTTATTTCCATATTTGTTTGCACTGCAATGTTACAACCTTGTTGTTGTTCGCCTCAGCCATAAACACTGAATGAATCTCTAATGCCAAAGACTGGCTTCAGCGGTTTCTCATTATAAACCTGTTATCTCAGACATCCAAGACCAGTTTGTACATGGAAAGACGTGTAAAGCCTACCCATACACACCATGCGAAATCCCATCTGAGAGGTTTAGAGATAAACACGTAGATACACACAGAACATACAGCATAGCCAGGGCCATGAAAAGGATCACGAAGCAGCTCGCTAATGCACCTTTAAAGTTAGTTGTGTCCGGGTCCCTCCGCAGGCCGGGATCATACATCCACCACCTTCACACCAGACCGCAACGCTGGTTAAGGACTCTGGCACCCAGGCAGCTGCTCTGCATCAGCAAATGCTGCTAATGCTGCCAACACCTCTACAAACTGCTCTTGCTCATGCAGGTCAAAGTATGTTCAGCAAGGTAACGCGTCTCAAGAAGTTATAGCCTCTTGGAAAATGCAAAATAAATCAGCTCAGCTTAAACAAAGTCTCTTTTGCAACAGTCTGCCGCTGCCCCACATAGCCAGCTACTGGGTCTGAGCTGGAGACCAGTAACTCCTTAGCAAGCACCAATTTCGTCCTCTGTGGACACGTGAACACAGCCTACGGGTGTAAACGCCAACCAGGCTAAGCTGATCTGGACAGCACGGCTGTCAAATCATCAGTCTCTTTTCTTGCCCCTTCCAGCAGTCCTTCCTTCCCTTGGCACTTACAACTGTGCGGGGATGGCAAAGCAGTGGTGCAAAAGACAACAGCGATAAACCAAAGAGATTCAGTCAGATCAGGAAACCAAACCCATTTTCTTTGTGTCAAAAGAGAGGCAGGACTACCCCTCTTAAAACCACATTGAAACACAGCAGCACAGTCATGCTTTCTGGTGCCAGCCCTCTCTAACACAAACTGATCTAAAACAGCCTCGAAGAAACTTTCCGATTATTATACTGATTTACAATATACAGCAAGGTTTGCAGAAACAGGCTCATTCTTTTCTCCATAAGGCTGCAAGTCAGAAAACATTAACTTGCATTTACAAAAGACAACGTACAGATCTTTAACAGTGTGTTTTACCCTGCTAAGGCTTCAGACTTGTGACCTTTCAGACCAAGATCAGGTAACAAGAAGAACAGTTAAAAATAGGAGCTTTAGAAAACAGGAATATTTTTTTCCTCACAATTTTACTGGAAGACCATCAATATTGGATGAACTCCTTTAGATGTACTGTGCCCAGAGCCACTGAATACCAAATGCTACAGTAGGTACGCTTCAAAGAGAATATTCTGTCATAGGCTGAGTTTTAGCAAGGCCAGCTCCTGATCAGACGGCTGCCAAGAGTCTTGCCTTAAAGCACGTCTATGAAGGCCATGCTTCATTATTTTGCGATGAATACTGCTATTCCACAAGCCAGCGTTCCTAAGTACACGACAGCATTAAATGCCACAGGACACAGCAAAGACAAAAGCAGTAACAATCAGAGAAAAAGCAATCATATGGTGTTGCCAGTGGTAAGGGATGGTTTTTATCCATAATTTGGCATTCCTCTTGCAAGATGCTTGCATGTGGCTGTGGACAGCCCTACAACATCATTTACCAAGAAAAAAAAAATATATAATAATTCACTTCAGCTCTGCGTTGGTATCCACTGGACCATAAACTTGTGGAGAAGTAGGAGACTGCATGCAGCACAGACAACAATGCTGTCTCAATTTGCTAATTAGATCCAGAACCAGAATTAGAAAGGCTATTCTTATTAATAGACCAGTACAAAACCTCCTATCCTACAAATTTTTGGGGTGTGGGTGCAGAAGGAATTGAAAAAATTTCCCCTTTTCTATGTAATCTGAGATTTCTGGTTTCTACCCTTGTAAAATAGGCTTATGTGTGCATCAATGCACTGTTGCTCTGCTAAATCACCCTTAAAGGAACTGTTTCCAAACAAAGCACAGCAAAGAGAAAACACTACCCAGGCTCAGTAAGCACAAAGCATGTTCAGCCTGCCTGGGCCCACCAAGACGCTAAGGGCTTTGAGAAAGAGATGTGTACTGCCCTGGACGTTTTTGCTCCCTCCACCTGTTTACCTGAAACAGATTACTTTATCGATCCACTTTAGGAACGGTTCTTTAAATCACTATTTAAACTACAGAAATTAAGATTTCCTTTGTCTCTGCAATTTATCTCCAGCCCAGCGAACAGCTGAGTTATTGGAGTCCACCACACAGACCACCCAGACCAGCACACTGTGGTGTAGCTTGTAGCTTGCCTTCGAAGTTGTCTCATGTCTTATATAGCAAATGGCCAAAGATGTTCTTTCACAAGAAAATTCTGAGATTATTTTCCAAGGAGCTTAGTTGGTCCGAACAGCTTCACTACTCTTCCTGTAAATTCATGTCTCCTGTTCTTGCCCAGTTAGATGAAGCAATCGATTGTTTGCATCCTCCGTTTCATCCATCTCCCACTACAATACAACAAAACTGTCAAATAAGATTTATTGCCATAAAATTGTAAGAGCAATTCTAACCGATGCTTACTATTGAAATGTCAGAAGTGCAATTCCACTTTTCTCTTTTCTTTTGCACGGGGGTCCAGTGAGCAGCATGTAAGAGTGGACCTCTGCAGAGCAGGCCTTTGCGCCAAGCTCTGCCCTGGCCACCTGGGTGATCCCCAGAAAGTGACTGTCTTTCTACATCCTTCAATATCCTTGTCTCAAATAATGATGGTTTTTCACTAGCACACTGAGATTTACTGATTATTTGTTGGGTTTATTTTCCTTTTCATTCTATTATTTCACTGATGCCCACAACGAACCAAACACAAGGCATGCAGAATGAGTCAGAGAAACCCCTCTTCTTCCTCAGCTCCTTCATGCCTCCAAATATCTGAACAAATGCCACCAAGGATTTTGGGGGTGGGGGTGTTGGGGAGAGTTGGGCAAATAGAAGCTTGACACACCTGCACAAAAAGTTTACAATCAACTCATAAACCGGCATTTTAGTGTTCTTATAAGCTTGCTTTAGTTGTTTCAGCTGGCCTTACTGCTGTGCAACCAAATTACCTAGAAGACAGTTGTGAATTAATTGCATACGAGACATCCTGTGGTACCCGTCTATGCATATACTTCTAACCTGGAACAGCTTCCTAATGTGCCATAAATCTAAACTCCAGATTTCTAGCAGCATTTTTAAATATCTACCTGTACATGAACATACTCTTAAGTAGTCTTTTGAAAAAGGATGAAAAACTAACATCAATACTAACAGAAATTTAATGTATTAGTATACTAAGGACTTCCACAAAGCTTCCCTAAGAACGTATCTTATGCCAGTACCACACCCTCCATCCCAGTGCCTTAAACACATAATCCCTTCAACTGAGAGCGCACACATCGTACCGGTGAGACGGAAGCTCACGGCCCACAAGCATACAGCCGAACGCACAGCAGTGGAAGTGCTCATGAAATCACAGTATCAATGAAGACTGGGTTGAGGCCTTTGAAAAAAACGGTCGCATGAATTTAACCTCTTGAATTTTCCAGAGCCTGAATTAAATGATCAGTTGTATTTCCAAGCCATGCCAGTATGTTTCCCGTGAGGTCACCATGTGAGATAACCAGTAAGGGTAAAACATTTTCACGTCCTGAAGTTCCTCATAAGCTGTTCCTATGAATCCACTTCCAGAACAAAAAGTCAATATTCAGTTTGTTTTCTGCCCACTGCACCCCTCATCACTCATTTGATATTTACTTTATTTTTAATTAAAAAGACATATAGTCCCTTCAAGGGCACTAAAACAGAGCAACTGTTTAGAAAAATCAATATAGGCAGGGTTGTGGCTCCCTATAGAAAGCTTAATCGTTGACAACACATCTGCAGCAAAATAGACAAGAGTATGAAGAGATTCCCCAGTGCTCCAGCACGACCCACTCCAGGCAGCCTGGCAATAACTGCTCTGAGTCGCCCCGTTTCCAGCAGCCTTTGCTCTCACTTAAGAGCCCAGACCAAGAAAGTTGTGAGAATTCAGTAGTCGCTGTACAGTAATAAAAGACTGACACAGCACTGCAAGAAGCTGGAAACATGGAGAGCTGTGTTGATTATAAATCCGGCTGGCCAGGACCTCCTTTTGGAGATGGAGAGAGTAAGGAGGGGGAAGAGATAAGCAAACATCACTGTTCGCTGACACTTCCCAGCCCTTTTATGTGGGCTCCTCTGGAGACTTCCATAGTGCCTTCCTACTGGCAATGAAAAAGGGAAAAGAAGGGGCTAATAAAGTCCCTGTTATTCATGATACAGACATGAGACAGACACTTATTTTGCTGGAATGGCTAGATCGATCCATTTGGCTCAGTATAAAGCCTTCGCTCCTAAACGAAGACAACTTTAGGGTTGTTTTTTCGGTATCTGACTTCAAGAAAAACATGTAGCTAAGCCTTACAATTCAGTGCAAGGGCAGCCTCTTTTTGCTGCTTCGTGTTTAGACTCAGAGCAAGTTCTCCAGATCTGCTAACCTCAATAGACGGCCAATGCTTCATCTAATGTACGGTGTGGTTCAATAGCTGGCCTAGGTGGAAGGAGAAGTGCGATTGCAACACGCCTGGTGGGACACATAGTCCTCAATTCTCTCTCCTTTGGGTGGCTTTCATTAATTTGCAGCAAATAACTATTACGGCTGGCATGAACACAGTATTCCTACAGTACCCTCTCTCCCTCCAAAAATCAAGTCAGCGTGCTTTTGAACTTTTACAACAAACTAGGAAATTTTTTAATTAACCTGATTGCTAAGGTTGGATACTCCAATATATCTCTTCTAGAACCCCTGTCGTTAGTTATCCAGAATAATTTTAATGAGTTCCTCAGATTAACAGACGTAAAAATGCATCCAGAAAGTCAAACTTGGAACACGCTTGCAAATAAGCTGAATAACAATAAAATACATCTGACTCCATCTGCAATTTGTTCTAATGGCTGTGATAAGTTACAAGACCCTGAATTTAGTCTAGCTACTCATGTTGACAGGACTAACACTACATTTATTTTGGTGTTTTCTTCATTCACCTATATATTGAAAAAAGCAAGTCTGACATAACTGCAATGCAAGGATAACGCTGAATTTTAAATTCAGACACTTGGCATTGGCTCAAGAAATGAGTGAGACTTGGAGAAAAACATTTAATTTGAACCCAAATGTCTCCCTTCTGGAATCAAAAGTGATTGTAACTATATTTGCCTGGCTTATTAATTACACAGATGTACATGTACAAGTCTTCTCCTACATACTTTTCATGTTCCACTATGTCTTCAAGCATCTGGATATAAAGTTTTCTTTATTTTACTGAATTTGAAAGGTTGGAAGGGGTGTTCTGATTGCATGTGCCTGCACTGGACGGAGGTAAGATATTTATGCCTTGAAAAATGACTGGTTAGAAAGGAAGAAAATGGTGCATGCCATGAATATGGTAAATCCACCCTTCCAAGTACTCTCTAGAGTTAAGCACCAGCTTCTCAGCACTAAAGTGGAGTCTCTGAGATTATGCATATAACCAAAAGCACAAGAACACGTGCAATGGGGCTGCACCATAATAGGTATTCTGACTCCACTGAACTATTTTAAATGACATAGCAAAATTAAATTTCATTGCAACTCACTTGATCAATCATGTGGAAACAGCAATACTTTTAAAGTTTGCAAAAGCCATTAGCAGACTGCAAGCAAAATGTCTTAGCATTCGCCTTGCCTACATAAGGAGATTTTTTTAAAAAACTGCAAATATAGGAAGCCTTTATATGAAATATCCAAAATACTTACTCCTAAGACGGTATAAAACTTGTTTCTAGAAATTGCTGACCCCATTAAGAAAGGCCTTCAAAGAATGCTAACAACTCAGTCAGTCTATTGAAATACTGAAGAAATCAAGTCATTTTTTCCAGACATGTAAAATGAAATAAACTGCCTCACTGAGAAATGTTCGCATAGGAAATACTAATGAGATGCAGCAGCAAATCCTGCTGTAATCATAATTACATGGGTCACAAGTTAAAAAGAATGACCCTCAGCACACAGCAAGTGCAGTAGCCTTGGAAGGACTATAAGAAATGGCCAAGGTAGGTCCTTACAGCACTCCTTAACTTCCTCGTCTAGATGAGACACAAGAACATTGCATTAGTCCCCACAATGGACCATGAAGGCCACCATGACCACTAGTACATGCCCTACCCAGCTGTCACCCCCAGCCCATGAGAAGGGCTTCGCTTCTGCACACGGCATAAGACATTAAGGAGAGGTCTCAGTGTTGGCTGGATAATTGCATTGACTGTAAGTATTCAGGAGGGTAAAGCTGTGGGTTTGCTCTATTAATCCTGCACCCTGTATGGCAAGTACAGAGCTGTCCATGCTGGGTACCACCATAAGCCTAGCAGGCCAAGGTGAGGAAAGCCACAAGGACCTCACGCCTCTGATTCCTCTGACTGGATGCGTGAGAGAAATTAAGGCTCAAGGAACTAAGTCACACTTGTACAGTGCCACATCCATATGCTTTATATATTAAAACACCATGAAAGTAATAAAAATAAGGTATAATTAAAACAGGGGAGAGTCCAGAAAGAGTTTTCAAAGCACAACGAACTTGCATTGTTTCTTGCCAATCCAAACTCTTGAGGTTCATCTACTTTTTTCCCCCCTTCAGGCTGCCCTTCCTTTCACCTTGCCTTTTATGAGGCCCCATTTAGAAAGGCGATCCCTGAACTCACAGACTTCGTCTTTCACAAAGCCCAGAGACAGAGCAGTTCACTCGAGTACAGGCCATCAATTCTGGAAAGAGACTTCTATGTCTGGATTCGAACTGGAAGTTGCCAAGCATCTTTCCAAAAACAACACATTTTAAAACGTGTGTTTAATGGGTGGATTAAAGGGAGCCGGCCTGTGCTGCCAGCTCAAGGGGAAAATAAGAGCTCTGACTTAGCAGTTTAGAGCACATTAATGTAAAAGCCATGAGGAAATCTTTCACTTGCATGTGTAGCCAGGACATGTACATAGGCATGGCTTGTGCTTTTTCACTTGCGGTTAGCAGGCTTCTTCTGGGACTAAAACAGCCATCTTAGATGTTACTTTCCATAGCTGGTCTTCAGTACTGTCAACGATCCAGTCTCTGGGTAGCTTCAAGCTGATGCCACACAAAGAAATAAGACCAATGCTTGGCAAAATTTTAAATGTGCAGCCATGAAAGTGGCAGCATGTGTCCCTGGAGGGAAACTCTTACTCAGACTACAAGGGGAGAAAATCCTTACTGACCAAGAGCTATTAAAAATTTCTTGCAGTCTTTAATCTGGTCAGCAAACTGGGTAACCTGGTCGGATGCACATTTCATTTACATTCACCTGTGCTTTTATTGCAGAAAATCAAGTAGATTCAATGTTGACATTTAGAGCTAACACAGAAGATTTGCCCTTTAGAATTTTCCAAAAGTCTTATTTTCTATAGGTCATTGTGGCTAAGTAGTCTGTGCCTAGGAATTCTGCTTAAATTGCTAGTGACTAGGAAGTGTTATATCCAAAACATGGAAGAAATTTGAAGTGGCATTCAGAGATACGAATCTGAGACTATGCGAATTAGCTGAACCACTTAAATTGGTATCTCCTGAAATACTGGACCACCTACTCCCATCATTTATATTCTTTCTGAACCACTGACTTGAGTGGTACTACAGCTAATTTAGTGAAGTTTGAGTGAAAGGCGAACCAGGAGCAGTTTTATAAGGTATTCTTGATTTTCAAGTTTCAGCCATTCACTCCTAGGATATGGCATGGTCATTATTTTTTAAAGTCCTTCTATTATAATCGCTACTTTGGCACAGCTCATAAAATAGCCCTAACCACAAGTCATGAAGATAGAAGCTACTCCAAATGTGTTTGATTTATTTTGAATATGTGATTTCAGACTGCAGACACAGAATATACCCAGGCAATTAGAGAACTGATAGAAAAGAACACCTGTGATCCCAGAGCATTGGGCTGCAAGTCAAGATAGTCACGTCTCCACATAATCATTTGAGGAACATCATGCTGAAGGCCACCATCTATGTCAAAACCAGCCTCCTGAAATTGCAGGTAAGCATGAAATACAGCATTTTGCCTGCAAAAACCCACAAAATATATCCTCCCTCCACTCACCACAGCAAAACCTCTAACAAATGTTACTCACTTAGTGGCACAGGGCCGGGCACAAACTGTTTAATGTGCCAGATGAAGAACAAGGAAAGGTCAAAGAGAGTGTCAGGATTGGGTTCCTACAATTTCAGGAAAGTCGAGTTATTTAAATAAGGAAATTGATTTTAAAGCTCCTAGAAAAGGAAGGCTCTCACCGCCTGCTATAAAAACATGAATAGGGCATTCTCAGTTCAGGAAGAAAATCAAGCACTGAGACAAGTTCTCCTTAAATCTTAAAATACGCAAACTTAGGCTTATTCGTAATTCACTCCAGCCTTCTGAAAATCAAGTATTTTCCATCATTTAATGCATATTCTTTTTCATGCATTTGACTCACCAAAAATCTTGCACAAACCCTTCTTAGCACTCCCCTGGCACAGCTACATGTCATGTAGCCTTGGTTTAGCTACAGGCAGCCAAACTCTACCGGAGTGCCAAAAGCTGCACCGAACACCAACTGCTGCAGTATCTTCGCTTACACAAATACACAACAAATATACAAAAAAAAACAAGACAGCTCAAACAACAATAACATAACAAGAACTTACAATTTCTTCTCTCCAGTTTGGAAACCTGATCGGAACCCTGGACATCTGAGCTCTCTTTTCTTGACTACCAAATGCTTGAACTTGTTGGACTCTTTTGGTATTTTTAATCTTAAATTTTTACTGACTTAAGTGTTTCTTGCTAAGACTGAAAAAGATGACTTCCTGTTGAAGCTTAGCATTTGAGATTGGTATGCATTTCTCAGGCTTATGTGACAGGCTACAGCCAAAATGATATCAGTCTTCAGCCTTTTGCAAAACGTGGACTTCTGGGGAGGATGAATGCTGCAAATCTGAAAGACTTTGTACAACCATTAATACTGCATTTTGAAAGCCAAGAGAGTAAGCGTCATTAACGCGCCAAAACTCTAAAAGCATTGTAGTAACCTGAAAATAGGATCATAGCACTAATAAAATGGTGAGAATTATTTTGATCTGCAAACACGCGTGAGGCAACCATTCTGAAAAGAAAGCCATGTTTAAGTTTCTAAGTGATGATCTCTTTAAAGTCAGTCATTTAAAATTAAGGCTCAAATATAGTTCAGTAACGAGAGTGTCAGGATTTTGATTCTTCAGGGACAACACTGACAATGTTTTAATTAAGCTCTCTACTAATCCTCAAGTCTTGAGTCTCAGTCTGTCTAATTCGTTTGGAGAAGGGTGATGTATTTCAATACAGAAAGTCATACACTAATTTTAGACACTGGCAGAGTTATATAGCTTTAATTTTTGTTGAAAGCAGGTTATATTTTTGCTGACTTATATTCAGTTATTTTAGTAAGAATTGCTACCACATCCTGAGAAACACAGAAAAAGAGGTTTTGCCAAGTTCACAGTATTTTTCTTCTCTTTGTTTCTCAAAAAGCAATGAAATTATGAAGTTGCTATTAGAAATTTGGCAGTTACGATCCTTGTCAGCTTTCCTTAGTTGCAATATATTTATCATCCCTCAAACAGCTTGCAAGAACCTGTGTAAGTCCAGGAAACAGCTCCTCTGAATGAGATGATTTTCCACAATGACAATGAAGGTTTCATGCCCATGAAGTCAATTTTACCAAGCCACCTCCCTGAAATGTAATTGAACTCTGCAGAGGAAACATATCTTCGGATATTCTGTACTAAACATAGAGGGATATTTTACTTAACCTTGTCCGGCCACCCTTTGATATAAAGATCACTTGTTTAAGAGCCATGCAATGCCCAAACATCCTTCACACAGAAGAGCTGTTTTAAGAACCACAAAGCATCTAACGTGCCTGGTCATCTTTCATTAAAGAAGTGCACACTGAGAATGAGACAGAAAGGTCCATCCAGAGATAAAGCAACCACAGAAAAGAAAAAGAATATCCAGCAATCGCTTTCGTTACTTTCTTTTCTCTCTTGCTCAAACCTGCTGCTTACAGAGACTCTAGCACACCTCCTCTGTGCAGACTCATGCACCCAGAGCTGCAGGAAGGCTGATTTTTCTCCTGTTTGATCCTTTAGAAAACTGCACTGAACACCGAGAAATACAAACAGCAATTTCTGCAAAAAAGGTTTGCCATCCATGTTGCCCCTCTAGCAGTCTAAGAGGCAACTGTCTCTCTTTCCAACAATGGTGTTCCAGCTCCTACTACATTTATCTGTACCTCAAAACCAAATATTCAACATCAGACATGAAGCTTTAAATCCAACCACCACCGAAGTGAGCCATGCTGAAGTCTTCCCGCTGTACCACCCGAGGCTGCATATCAAACATGATTTGGAGGAAACGCAGACATGCTGCAGATCTGCTGTGGAAAGCAGGAATCTGAAGGTGAGCTTAGCAATACTAGGGAAGAATCACTTCAGGGGCTGGCAAGGTCCTCAGTGAGGCAGGATCAAATCGCATGTAGGGAGACTTTTGCTAGTGTCTGGGTGCTGGGTCAAGGAGCCTGAAAGTAAAGGTGATGAGAGCTCACGAAGGGAGACAGAGAAACTGGGAAAACATATGACATCACCAATGATGAAATAGGGATGCAGTTTTACTGGAAATCTAGGGAAGCTTGGAGAAAGACCACTATGATCCGTATGCATGCTCCCACAAGCTGCAGTGGTAAAGCATCCCTCTGAACATCCCCCTCCTTTTTTTTCTTACAAAAAACAAATCAAAACGTTCATACACATTTTTGTACACGTTTGTTACATTTTAAACAAATAGCATGGTTCCAGAGCTCCAGATGGTGCAGTGCGCTTTAGGACTTCAGCTTCTGCCCCCTCGCAAGAGCTGACAGACCCCTCTCCATCTGACACTCTGCTCCAGCTAAGCGGGACAAGTTGACCGAACTGAAGCAGTGAGGAAAAGGCAGGTCTGAGAAACAGACCTGTAGCACTCCTTGATCAGCAGATTTTACATAAAATAGACCTGGATCAATCTACACTGACAAGCTGTACATTGTGGGCATTAAATTCAGCCACGTCTCATAGCAGTCACAAACGATTACAGTGCAAAGTCAACAGTATCAACAATTACTGCAGCGCATGAATTTCAAGACCTCTGCTGTGTAATTTGGAGGTTATGGCTGCACAGGAGGCACAATCTGTGCAAAAGAGAATTTTAGATATAGTTTTAACAAATCCAAATTTCAAGCCTGACAACTATTTCTTGTAAAACAAAATAAAACTGATTCAATGCAAAACTTGAATGAGTTTATAAAAAACAACGCTTCTCTGACCCGTCATTTAAATCCACAATATTATTTAGTTGTACCACATTAAACTACTGGCAGAAGAACCCATGTTCAATCTTACTGTGTATTGTTATTATCTTTATCACAACTTTACCCATATAATGTAAAAATCTTCCAAAAACTCCATCATCAGTGAATCTAGTTCACCTAATGTAAATACACAACAAATTGGCTTTGGTTTTTTCTACCTAAATCCTTCGGGTTTATTGCTGCCTTTAGACCACTCCAACAAAACAGCTTGATGGAAGCTGCTCTTCAGGCACCCACAATTTCTGTCTCTACTACTTTCTTATTGGCAGAACTTGCTGTTTGCTGTGACCACTGTGACTTCCACAGCTTACTCAACTGCTAGTTTAATGCAATACCGCCCTCTTATTTCTCTTTCCCTCTCCACTTTTGCACAGGCATCAAAGCTGCAGTCATCACCATGGAAACTAGCTGGAGAACTAAAAAAGCAAGGCAGAACCTGCCTCATCCGAAGCTAGTACACTGCCACCCACTGGGTGCTCGCGTTAGAGAGCCTTGGGCTACAGAGCAACCCTGCTCTGTGCAAGCAACCAACCCCTCCCTGCAGCAGCCTGCGTTCAGACCCCAACATAGGCATCCCATGGCTATATTTGCTCTTCTTGCCAAGATCGCCCCGGTGAAATTCAAGGTTAATACACCCAGCCTTTCTTTGCTGCCTTTACAACATAACAAGCTCTTGTTTCCATGCAAGTTTAATGAGCAATGTACTTCGGCAGGACACATTGCTTCATCCTCTGCAGTGGCTTACCTATTCCCAGAGCACAGACATGGGCATCCTGGGCAAACAGCCCCTCACCAGTCCAGAGGGAGCTGCAGGGCTGGGCTGATCAGGGATCAGGCCAGGAACTTGTAGCTTCTTTCTATGAGGTAGGAATACCCAAGAGGACTTGGGATTTCGGGGAGCTGGCTTTTATTGATCCTTAACGCTTCGTTACTGGCCAACAGTAACTAATACCAGATTTTACTTTAGGAAGATCTCCATGGTGATCTGAGCCTGCTGACATCAGCTGGTTTTTTTGGTGCGGATGTAAGAACAAAAAAGATAACCTAATTAAAGGGAAAAGAACCTCAAAAAATTGGACAAAGGGTGAAGAACTCATACACATGCTGCAGTCCAGTTCAGTCCTCCAGACAGAAGCAAAACACCCTGAAGAAATCTCTCTGATGTAGTTTATGTAATTAAAATTATTAAGAAAAATGTTGACTTTATGGCATACTCTATCATTTATTGAAAAAATAAAGGAAATTGGCCAATGGGGAAAAAAGCACAAACAAAACGTTAAAAAAAAGAAAAAACATAAATCCTTTAATCCAAAAGAATCACAGTAACTTTACAGTGGTTTAAGAGAGATTTTTCAGACCTGCTGCAGTATTACGTATCAGCTCGCTAGCACAAATCTTTAAAATGAGAAAAAGGAAAAAAAGGGAAAGGTATTCAGACCTGATTTGTTCTCTTTGCTGTATGTTCCAACAACTTACAATTCAAAATACCTTTTTAATCAAGTAAACTGCTGAGATTTTCACAAATCTGGAAGGGCATTTTTCAATTTCATCTCACATTGCTGAAAATGATTTGATGTTTGTTTCCTGCGTGACTATTTCTTCCCCTCTTTCTTTTAATAGGTTTTACAAATACATCCACACACTTTTTTCAAACTGACACTCCAGAAATGAATTACATTTCATATTTTTTATCAGGCACAAGCCAGGAAAGAAGATAATTTAAAACAGCAGGTAATTACACCAATGAAATATTTATGGAAACTGATTACACCAAAACACTCATTTTTATCTCAGGATATTTGTAATTTATGCAACTGCAAAAAAGCAAGTTTAGGAGTTACATGAAGTTATAGTTCATTCCTTTTACAAATGAGAACACAGGTAATGATTTCCAGAAGGCTGACCAAGTGCAAGTCACTGCTGCAGTAACACTTATACTGGGGAGGTATAGCTATGAGAGAGCTATCTTCAACAGTCTCGAGACAGCTCTGGAGATACAGTCATATTGAAAGTCATCCCTTCTCCAGAGTCCATGTTGTGATGGATGATGCACCAAGGGAACTGGGATTGGTTAGCCTGGAGAAGAGGCGGCGGAAGGGAGACCTCATCGCTCTCTAGAACTATCTGAAAGGAGGTTGTAGCATGGTGGGTGTTGGGCTCTTCTCACAAGTAACAAGCAACAGGACCAGAGGAAACGGCCTCAAGTTGTGCCAGTAGAGATTCCTCCAGGAACTCCAGGAAAAATTCCTCCACTGAAAGAGTTGTCAAGCATTGGAATAGGCTGCTCAGTGAAGTGGTTGAGTTACAATCCCTGGAGGTGTTCAAAAGACAAGTAGATGTGGCACTTAGGGACATGGTTTAGTGGTGGACTTGGCAGTGTTAGGCTAACGGTTGGACTCGATGATTTTAAAGGTCTTTTCCAACCTAAACGATTCTATGATTGTATGACAGAGGCTGGGCTGGTGCTGAGGCACTGCTGGACGATGTGATCTCTCACTTTTCTGTGCCAGCCTAAACATGGTCTTGTATTTGTTGGCCCTCTCTTACTCTGAAAGTAAACTATGTGGGACACACATGGCTTTTTCTTTGCCGTCTTCTATTGCATGGTGTCCTGGACCCACAAGAGCTGCCAGGCACTTCTGCAACGCAAAAAATGAACACTGAGTTTAGAGCCCAGCGTGCTTCAGCTCCCACATAACCACAAACCCCCAGTCAGCTTGTGAGTAGCCTTCCTGGAGAGGAGACAGGAAAGGAGGACTGGCACAGACCTCACAGAAACAGCACTGGAAAACCTGCCCCTCTCAACATTACCAGATGAAATTAAACAATAATTTTGCCTGTGCAAGTTAACTTCAGAGTGAGCAATACAGACAAATGCTTCTCTATTGACACTTCTGTAATGCCTGGCATCTGCCTTCCGGTTACTTCTAATCACAAAGCAGTTGTCTAGATCGCTAGGTCATTCCAGACCTCCACAGAGTATTCAAATGTATATTGGTAGATTAAATAATTGGTCTGTGTGAGAACGAGTGCACACTGTGTCAGCAGGCAGGTCTTCCGGATGCTGAATGTTGTGTTTTTGTGTCATTGTATCACCCCCCCACCCCCCACTTCTGTAAAAGTGTGTGGGAAGATGTTTCAGGTCCTTACAAAGGGTACATATTTATACATAGCACGGATTTTTATACAGATGCTAAAAACAGAAAGCAATTCCCATATGGATCAACAAATACTTATCTATGAACACAATATATAGGGGCTGGAGTGGAGTTATATCTAATCCATCCTAGACCTAAACCACCATTTATGTGACAAGCTGCAGTGTAGAAAAGCTGTTTTCGTGCCAAATACAGTCCCTGCATTGATGGCAGGGCCAAAAGAGCAAAAGCAAACGGAGAACTTGCAATTCTTCCCTTGGGGGCCTTCCACAACAGCCTGCAGACAGCAGATGGAAAAACACCACTGCATCCAGGCACAGCTCCTGTGCCCTCCCACAACCCTAACAAAAACCCTCAGGTGCTGCCAGTTGAACTATGAGGCTAATCCTCTCCTTCCTCTACATATCCAGGGAACAGCCTCTTTGGCTTTGGCCCCTGCTGCCCTTCTGCTCTGGCCCCCAGCTTAGGGTCGCCTTGGACTACAGAGGAAATTGCCCAGCCATTGCCTCAGGATTCCTGAAGTGGCTAAAGGCCACATATTTGATAGCAACTGCAGGGTTTCTTCTGAAAGCAAGACATATAATATGTCACTGGAGTGGACACTCACAGAATACATATTTGGACAGTAGGACAGATTATTAAGCAGTGGGAGAACTTGAAAAATACCAAATGACCTTGCACGGAATCAGCAAAATGAAGGCTATGTGATTTCTTCCACCTTGATTTAGAGAAAAGAAATTGCCTTCTAAAGATCACCTGAGAGAAAACTTCAGACAGAAGGAAAGATGATTAGTTCACATACTTACCAGCTTTCCGTTAAACAACAGATAATGATAGCATTAGCGAAAGGAAGGAGCAAGAAATTAAGGGATAAGAAGCACAGCAAAAGTCACAGGGCAAACTCTGCACGGAAGAAGACAGAAAACTTGAAGTCAGAATATATAAAACAGTTTATCTTAGAGGCAAGGGCAAGAATGTCAGCTTTCCATTTCACGTTGTATTGGCTAGCTCTCCAAAGAAACATTGCATGTGTGAGTGTGTGTGTGTTTTTCTGAATATTTCTTTAGTTAGTAATGGGAATGAAGGTAAGCACCCTTCTGAGCATCCTTTTCACCGCTGAGAGACATTACAGTTTCCCTCTAAGCACTGTGCAGATGTATCAGGATGAAAATAAATATAAAAGATACAGTCACTCTGGAAAAGTACATGCAGTGAAAATTACACACAGGAATTAAAGCAGTCCCTCAAATTCTATAGATTGGACTGGTTATGTTAGCATTTCCCAGAAATGCTGCTGAACTAGTAACATACCCAACAGCTGAAATTAACTTCACATACTGTTGCCATGTAGAAGGTATGTTTCTAATTCAAATGGAATGAAAAGCGAGTTCCAAACTAGGATAAAATGAATAATGAAGATATGAAAATCAAAGGATCTGAAACAGAATTTACATGTTACAAGTTTTGAGGAAGGACAGATGCCAGTACACCATTAAACACGGTGACATTTCCCTAGAAAATTACAATAATACTTCACCCTTAAATAACACACTCAAAGCACTTCACAGACATTAACTAATTAATCTTCAATCCTCACGTGACTGTAAAAATTATACAGTAGGGAAATAAGGTCAGATCTTCTGAGGAGATCAAGCTGAGATTAGTCTGCCCCAAGGCTACACACTGACGTGAGAGCAGAGGCAGGGTTAACAGCTCCCATGTCAAACAGCCACCCCACCACCAGACAGGCTCTGGAGGGAGACTGACAGCCCCAAACATCTCCAGCAGCTGCCCAAACACAGCAAAAGGTTTAGGCAGGGACAGATGCGTCTTCTTGCCTCAAGACAAACCCATAAACACATGTCTCAAGGCACAAGGCGCTAACTGTGCACCCACAGACCTCCCTACCCCACTGCAGCTCTGCAAACCAGCACGTGCTGTGGGTCAGTGGGAGCAGTTTCCATAGCAGTACGCACCTCTGTGCTGGCACCTCCCCAGGACTTCTTCCTCCCAGATCCAGATCGCTGCATGCCAAGTAGCCATCATCACTTTAGCTTACCTGAAGCTTCGAATGCCTGGGGCACATTTTACAAATATTATACGGAATATGGCACAAATTACTTCTGGTCAAGTCCTATCTACTGGTGCCTTCACAACCCCGGAGTATTTAAGATGAATGGAGATAACATGACTTCCAGGAGTGCTGAAAGCAGCCAGATGGGCCACGGCAGAGGATACACTGGCACACTCAGTCTCCTGCGAATCAGACAATTCCCAGCACATGAAGAACATTCCTCCAAGCGCAGGAGGAGATCAATTCGTGCATTCTGCAGCAAAATACTCCCTATGCACAGGAAGGCCAAGTGAACCAAAACGGGCTGCGATGCTCACAGCGAGGGGGAATGGCTGAATACAGCAACGAGGGGGCACGCCAGCTATATAAACCATTGGTTTGGAGTCCAACCTATCACCTATCCGAAGTGCCACACAAGCCATCAGTCAGACTGAAATTAAGCTTTATCCTAATGAAGGCCACACTTAGATGGGCCAGGGTAACAGCAGCATTCCCCTCTGTAAAATGCCCCAAAGGAGGCACCAGAGGCAACCCCAAACAACTGCACTGCTCAGAGAGGCACTGTGATGGTTTCGAGTAATTTCAAAGTAAAAAAGCTCTACAAACAGAATTGCTACAGCAAAACTTTGCTGCATGGTCTGGAAAAAAAAAAAAATAAGGACAGTGTGGTAGTGGCCCAGCCAGAGGACACTTCCTCCAAAAAAACCCAAGTTCTGCCATTTGTTATGGCAGTTGAACAGCTGCTGACAGAGTGAGAGATGTTAGTTTTGCCCACAGTTGCGATGCCAAACAGTATCAACTCAGCTTTTTTAAAAAGTGCTTCAGAGTACTTTGAAAGTAGTATGGCACTATATAAAAGGTCCAGTTCTCATTTCAGCACTGTCAGAAAATTAATCAATTAAAAGCTTGGCTATTGCAAGCAGCAGTATGTCTGCCAATCCTGGACTGCCTTTGTGTGAAGATCTAGGGTTTGGTTTTGCAAAGTAAACCTGTGTCTAAACTTCTAATCAAATTAAGAAAAGGCGAGTGCTAGAAAACAGCTGGACCTCATAGCTCTAGCACAAAGTTATTTAAAAAGCCAAGGGTCTAAACGACACTTTTTTCCCCCCCCTACTCCTCTACTTTGGATACTGCTTTGGGAGGGGAGGAGTAACGGGTTGCATTAGGCTGCACCAGTTCCAGCCCTTGTGCAGAGATGCCATGCAAATGAGCCATTAAACATTTAGTTAGGGACTGAAAACAACAGCAGTAATTCTGTGTTGCCTCAGCAAAACCAAACAGGCTTAAAGAACTATAGTTAGGAAAAAAGACATTGGGTAGCTGTCATATCACACATGACAGGGTGGCCAACAGAACAATTATTCCCCACAATGAATAATCTCAAGAATAAAAGTGTTCAATGCTGTGCAGACCAGAGAGAAAGTGCAACTGTGCCATACAACCAAATATAAACCACGGCAAAACAAAATACCAATTCATAAAAGAAAACTAAGAATGGGGATCAGAGAAAAGGTGTTATTTTGACAAAAAAAACCCTGTATTTCAAACATTTTACTTGGAAATTGTACAGTTGGACCAAGTCCTTGAAGTTCAGTGGAACTAGATGGAGATGAATCTCATTGTCCCTATGCTGTGGGTCAGTCAGGTTTGGGACTTTCCAACAGTTGCAGCTTGCATGCTCCAGCCTGAGCACCTGCGCGTCAGACACAGGAACTATTCCCAGGCCTACACGGAAACGCTGCTCCATGGGACCTGCTTGGGACTTGCCTGCAGCCACTGCTCCCGCTGCACAGAGCCAGGCGATTCCTCACGCAGCTGTAGCTGGGGACAGGACAGCAGAGGGGTCAGCCTGACAATTAAAGCACCAGCTCTAACATGAAACAAAAATCAGCCGGAACAATGAGGCGAAATGGAGAGGAGGACGCATGATGGAAGAGGTGAGGGAGGCACAGAGCTGAGAATGAAACTGTGTCCGATGGGAATCAGAGGTGGTGCGTGGGGTTCGAGGTCTGGCTTGGCAAGAAAGGCTACGCAGGTTGGGAATGGGAGAGGACAGATGGAAGGGTCCCACCAACGTCAGCAGTGGAAAACTTGGTATTAACTGAGAAAGGTGACTTGGGTGAAGATAAATGTAGTCCACAAGTGAAGACAAGTAACTTGCTAGACAAAGATAGCAAGGAGCTGTGAGGAAGGGCACAGAGGCAGTGGGTTCTGCGAAGAAGAAAAAAGCACGCACACAAAGACGAGATTTCAGCTTGAAGGAACTGGCAGTTCCTCTCTGTTACTGGCATTTACATTGCATTTCCTCCAGCCTTTATAAAACCTGGCTTCTCTAATTCATTCTAATTCACTCTCTAATGCTTCCACACAGCTCTTTCAGTGTGTGTGCAGACAGTCTAGAAAGCAATAGTTGGACAGCTTTTGACTGAAAGGAAATGTTTTAGGCACAGCTCAAAGCCTGTGGGAGTCAAGAGAAAGGGTTGAATTTGGCCTTTAAAAGAAACAGGATGCCAAAAGAGTCACATGAATGCCTAAAACAACCCCTCTGCTTAAACAGAAGACGCATGTGCCTGGGTTTGGTCTTAGCCACTAGCTGAAGCAGGCTGGTTTTAATTAACAGCAGGTGGCGGTTCACTCTTTTGGCAAGAAAGCAGATGTGAGTCAAAGTTTTGAGATATTAATACAATGTTTGCCTTTCTTAATGAAAAACAGCGTTCTGCAAACTGTTGTCTAGCACCACATCTGTACCAACACTGCATGGGGACCTCAGGTCCAGGTGGACAGTCAGCAACATGGGAGCCCTCACAGTGGTGAAGGCTACTGGGATCCAAGGTTGTAGCAACAAGGTCATAAGCCAGTAGATCAATGGAAGTGATTAATCCCCTTTACTCAGCACTCATTAGGCCACAGATAGAACACTTCCTCCAATTTTGGGGCTCTGTAATACAAGAAAGATGCTGATCAGCTTGAGCTAGTCCAGCTGAGGTCATCAAGATGGTCAGGTGCTGGAGCATACAAGCTGTGAGGAGAGGCTGAGTTAGTTTAACCTGGAAAGGAGAAGGCTAAGGGGGACCCAGAGAAGGCAACAAGTACCTAAGCAGGGCTTACAGAGAATATAGCTATGCTCTTCATTAAGGTATATGGTGGGAGAATGATATACAACAGTCTGGACTGGATATACTGGATACACTCACCCTGAGTATAATTAAGGATTGGAACTGAAGCCCAGAGAAGATGAAAAATCTCTCTCCTTGCAGGTTTTCAATACCTAACTACACAAAGCCCTAAGCAACCTGGTCTGAATTCAGTGCTGTCCCAGCTTTGAGCAAGAGGTTGGACTACACAATCTCCCAGGAATCTTTCCAACCCAAATGACTTGATGATATTCATCGAAAGCACAAGCAGTACACAGTGTATATGTTTATAAAGGCAGTATGTTCCTAAAACACTGAATTACAATGCAATTGTTAAAAAAAAAAAAAAAAAACCAACGAAAACAACCGACAGTAATCTACAATAGTACAGGCTACAGCTACAAAAGCTCAAATCTTTTGTCACAAACTTTTGCAAAACACTAATCACCTTGGCAAAGACAACAGGCAAGAACTGTGTAAACCAGTGCCATCTATCAAGTTTAAGAGACTTGAATGCCAGCTGAGAAACCATCCAGTAGATTTACAGCTGTAGAAAAGTGTCAGAAGTGAACAAAATCAGGTGCATTGTGCAAGCCACCTCAGATGCCATGACTTGTTGCACTAAAGAACACAAAACAATGAAAGAAAATACACTTTTAAAATAAGACTGATCTGAAAATAAATGAGATTAAGTTATTGACTGCAAAGTGTCTTACATTTTAAACAGAGATTACAGATTCTGCACTAGACTTCCACTTGATTTAGATCTCCATTTCCATCTGATTGAGGTTTTATCACTGCAAGAATAATATCACTCTGCCTTGCACATTAAGTTCCCTTTTTTAATAATGTTTCTCAACTAGATATCCTACAGTTTAATTAAATTAAAATTGAAATAGCATTGTAAGAATATAGACCATTTAGTACCTGAGACACAAAGCATTCATTCTGTTTCATAAAGAAATTAATTATGTAAGTCATTAACAACAACTGTAATTCCTGACAGATTTAAATTATATTTTGAATTGGAAGAATAAAATTCCCAGTTGATTTAAGTTCTTCAAGATGGTAAAAATGAATTAATGATGTCAATATTCCCTATGTCTGAAAACTGGTGCAGGAATGAAATTCTGTGTTAAATCTAAAGGCAGCAGTTTGGACAGTGAAAGCAGAGTAACCTAGTTCTATCCTACTTATTTCGTCATACTGAAGCCTGGAGTATTTTTGGAGGAGCTACAGAGCAAGGGTTTAAACCGGGTGCTGGTAAAAATCAATGGCAGACTTGGAAATTACTTCAAGAAGGGCAGGACTAGGCTCTGGTTTCTCCAAATAGTGTCGCTTCTCCCTTTTCTACAAGAAAACTTCAGCTCTGTCTGGCAGAAATTGTTCCCAGCCTGATGAAAATTGAGAATGATAAAAAAAACCAAAACTAAAAGGAATGATAAATACAGTATTTCAAAATTGGGCACCCTGCTCTTAATTATCATCATTGCCTCCACAATTTATGCATATTAAAATTATGCTGGCACTTATTCTGGGGAAATAGTTTGAAAGCAGATAGGCAAGAAGAATCTCTACAGCACAGCATGCAGCTTGAAAATTCACACACTGCATCAACTGGGTAGGAGAGCCAATTTCCCAGACATATAAATCTGGGTCTAACTTCTGCAAGAAAAACACCCATATCCATCCCCTTTGTCATACTAAAGGGACATCTCCGTCGGCTGACAGCATCATGCAGGGAATTAGAATGAAGATGCAGGACAAATTCCAAACCAGCATAACCTCCATATAACCTTCTTTGCCCAGGTCCAGGCTATATTTTGGAACTAACCGGTAAAACGTGAGCTCTGCTGAGGACATTGCTCTCCACTGTCAAAGCCAACCGAGCGCACAGAGTTCATTTTGTTTCTAGGAAAAAGACGCTGACTAATTAAAATGCAAAGGCACCTTCCTGCCAAATATTTTCCAGCCTTATGTTCAGCTACGAATAATTAAAGCCCGTTCATATCATCCAAAAGACTGGTAGCCATTCTCAACACGCCATCATCTACCACCCAACAAGAGGCCACGTTTGCAGAGGAACAGATTGCAACCAAGTAGACGGGCAGCATGTTAGTCGAGAGTTTTACATGTGTCTAACTCTCACAGCTTCTCCAGTACAAAAGGCCAATAGCTGCTCTCTTTACTACAGCTACGCCTGGTTAGCCTATAAACACTGATAGCGTTAAATAGTTGTTAATTCTTGGCCTTGGCTGCTGTTCATTGCATCCTTCCCTGCTGCTCTGGTGCAGAGAGGGAAGGGGTGATTTTCAGGACGGTGGGTGCAATGCGGCAATGGGATGGGCACCAAAGTGCTCCCCAGGGCTCACTGCGCTTCCAACTCAGGTTGAGCCACGGAAGCTTCTATCACACCAGCTTATATCCCATTTGACTTCCATGAGACTAGCCACGCTTTAATTTAAGCATGTGCTCGAAGTGCTTTGCTGATGAAAATAATCACAGCCATGGGATTAAAAAAGGAGCATTAGAAGAGAGGCAGGAGGGGACTACACAAGTGTGAGCAGGAGCTCCCTTACAGGAGCCCAGTGCAGCACCAGGGGCCCACACAGCAATTTTAGGGCACGTTTCTCCATCTACTTCTAGAATTAAACTGGTGACCTCCTTCAAACAACCCTTTTGGCACTGAAAGGCCAGGAAATGTAGTCACATTAGGATTAATGACTTGCATTAGCTCTCTTGCACCTGTGCCTCACTGTATCCATGGTAAAGACAGATGGTAGCTTTGCCTTTACAAAATAAAGCTTGGGGGTTTCTTTGGTGTTTGTATAAGCAAAATCTTTTCTCTCCTTGTCTTACCAAATAAACTACTTAAGAAGGAAAAACGTCTTTCATTGTGAAAGTCTCTTGATAAAAAAAAAATGCAAATCTCAAGCAGGTGTAATAAACAGAATCAATTTTAAACTCTTCATGGCTACCTTCCTGCAAAGCTTTATTATTTTTCATCAAGTATCTACAAGAACCAGATCACGTTTCTAGCTTTTCATTCCTCTCCTGTGTAATGAGGTAGAACCATGTATATTGCTTTCATTTAATTTACCCTGGAAATTCAGAGTTATTGATTGCAGTTGGTAGACTTCCTAGCTATAAGAGACTGAAAGCAACATTTTTACGCCTTTTGTATTGCTTACCACAGTGATAAACCAAAAAAGGAAAAGGAGGGGGGGGAAATTAAGTAGGACAAAATGAAGTTTTGAGGCAGGGGGAGAAGATAGCATTGTGGAGATGAAATACTGAGTGGCAATACTTAAACATACAACACAACTAGAGCTGTACACTGCCTCTTGTGACATTTAAAGAACTATCTATCTGTGCAGCTGATTATCTGAGAGATATCAGAAAGGTCTAGCGTAGTCAGCCAAAATTTGTATACAAAACTCACTGAAAAAAGCGGAGGTCTATGGAAGGACCAAAAACTATTCTTTAAATTGGATTGTATTTAGTCAACAGATTTGCAAAGAGAAGGAACGGAAGAGCAGAATTTGGAAGAATTATTTTGTTCAGATGTTTAAAAGCAACAATTTAATTCAGAAAGATGCCGAAATATCAAACAGGATTAAAAAGGAAAAATAGAATGATGCATTATGGCAAATGATTCTTTTTGACTTTCAATGTGCTGAGAAAACTGGGGGAGAAGACCTTCAACTAATAGTGACCAGGAATTATTTTTCTTCTTTACTGTTTTTCATATTGGCCACCGAACCAAAGAAATTTGATTATTCACATAGCACTAATCTGAAAGTATTTTTAGGCAGCCATATTCCAAATGAGGAAATCCGTAATCTGTTCAAGACCCTAAGTGACAAATTCTGGTATTTGACAAATTTGAGGTCTAGAGTCATTCTAGCATTGAGAAGTAAATCCTTGTAAACACGCCAGCCAATCTGCCTTTTCACTGATGCTTGTGATGGTATAGGAAAAGAAATGATAATTCAAGAATGTTATTAAGAAGGTTTTCCTTCCTTCAGCAGTCCCAATGAAAACCCCAAGTAATCAAAATACATGCAACTACCTCCAAAAATATAAAGGGAATGGGCCTAAAATACAAGATTCAGAAACAGATAAAAAAAGCTGCCTGATGATGATTTCAGAGTTTTCCATAGTTCAGAAACTGCTTTCTTCCAAAGGTAACTAAAATGCTCATATAGTTATACAATTTCAAGATCCAAGCCTTTACACAAATACTTTAAAGGTTAGCAATCAGGAAAACTCACAGCTTGCCTTTCATTCATAAAGGTAAGTTTAAAAATATTAGAAGACTAAATTGGACTTTAAAAAAAAATCAGATTTTAAAATCAGACCTGCTGCGTTTAGTCCTGGTTTTCTGTTTTTAAAATGTGACAGGATGAGCATGACAGAGAAACCAGTATTAATCACAAATGAAACACTGATACAATGATATATGAACAGTCAGAAACAATTGTGATCATCATTATTTTTCATGGGAAATGTTAGAATATTTTCAAGGATAGTATATGATTCTTTCTTTTCAAAATGCTACAGGAAGAAATATGTTGCTTATTCACTTCTTGCTGTTTGATGTCATCTGTCAGAACAGGAATTTAATAAAAAGACACAAACCACTCTAAATGCTTGTTATCACAAAGCTTTTTGCTGCGAGTCCTAAAACTACACATTGCATTGGCTTTTAACAGTAAATTTATAACCAAATGCTTGTTTTTCACTAGAAAAATTGAAGACTTGCTGTTGCTTTTGCTTCCCCAACCTGCGCACATCATACCAGTGTAGTACCAACAGGGAAGCCAAGCTCTTATCCCGAAGCAGAGCACTAGGACTTGGAATAAAGTATATGCTTTGACAGGCATCTTAGTCCAACAGCAATGACTCACAAATCCGTTCAGCTCTTCCCTGCTTCTGCAACTTGTTCAAACTGGAAATTTAAAATGTCCAGTCTGGAACAGCAGGCATAAAACCCACTTGTCCAGCTGCAGCAGTAGTTCTCCAACTGTTCTGAGAAATGCCAGCAGGGCATATAGTCTCTCAGCACCGCACTAGGACTTCTAGCTGTTCAGATACGGCAGGTCTCAAAGAGTTTGGCAAGAAATTTTTGCCAAATTAATCTTTACTCTCAGCTTCTCTTGAGAAGATACCTGATTGCCTATGCAATTTGCAAATCAGGCTAAGACACATTTACTGAGATCTCCCTCTTCACCTCCACTCTCTTAAAAATTCTTCACCAAGAAGAGATAAAATACCTTACTTACAATCAGAGCTCCTAATTTCGCAGGCTAGAATACTTTGCATGATTTGGCACCTTACAAATGAATGCACAGAGCCAGCATCTGTCAAGTCCCTTAGGCAGCCTTGCTTAACGGAATGCAATTTCTTACCTGAAAAACATAAATAAGCAACAGACATTTACATTTTATTCTGCATAACTTAATATCTTATTTAGTACCCTAAATCACACGTGAAACCAGTTCTTCCTATTAAGCATGCAAAGACGCTGCATCACTTGTGTAGAATGTTTTTAAAATCAACAGTAGTTTCCAATTAAAACAGTTCAGATGTAAATATTTATACCAAACAGAGAGACGTGATTAACATTCTTACCAGATACAAGCTCACTGGAGTACAACGCTTTCCATAATTACCCCCAGCTTACAGACCACAGTCATTTGTTCCCCCAAGCATCAGGATAAAGGAGGGCGGCTCTAAGCAGCCCAGGGGCTACCACCCAAGCCACAACAGCCACAGACCCCCCAGGGGCCCTCCTGCCCACCAGTAAAGCCCTCTGGGACATAAGCCACAGCATGGCACACGTTCCTGGGAGCACTATTCCATGCTCCGGGGTTTCATGTGCTGATCATAGCTAATACACAGCCCTGGCAGGGGGGGACAGGTAGGAGACACGCACAGACAAGTCTGGAGCAGTGCACAAAGCTTGGCACTGGACCAAATCACAGGCCAGCATTCAGGGAAACTTCAGATAGCACTTTCATTTTCCCTCATGTCCCACTCGCATCCAGTCTGCAGTCCCTATCCACCTGGATCAATTGGTATTGAACATGGACTGCAGCCCTGAGGCTCTGCTCTGGTACTAAATGTTTTTGGTGCAAGTCTCAGCAGTAAATAGGAACAAACTTATAAGCCTACAACGATCTGAAATCCACAGGGGTCTGGTCAGAATCTATACGATTGCCATGAAGTCCCTGGCTTAAGTCATAGATTGATTATACTGATCTAAAAAAGGTATTAACGTATAAAGCTACCACAAGGGACAAAACTTGCAAAACTAAAAAAAAAAAGCATCAATAAAACACTAGAGCTTTTCACTGACATCTTCAAGCAGCAATGTAAAGCCAAGTCAAACAGCCAAAGTGCATATGCCTGCAAAACTATGGGAATAAGGAGTAGCCACGTAGTGCCTCATCTCATGTGGGTACACAAAACTGTATCTCCCTTTTTTCCTCTTCCCTCTCAAAATACCTTCCAATTCTGCTATTGGAGGCAATGGAAGAAATCTTCAGTGATCCTGGAGTTGGGTTTTTGGTGTACATAAAAAGAAATCCTCCAAAAGACCAGGAAAAATAGCTGATTTTCTAGTAGACACAAACAAGCCATCCCAACTCCCTGGGTTCCTCCGGTGGAGCTATGGGAAAGATCTCCGACCTTCCCTCATCCTGCATAAACACTACGCAATTTCTTCTCTATAAAATTTTTATTGCATTTTAATTATGCAGACATGCCATGGGCTTTCAGAGTGGAGTGTTGGCTTAAGCTGAAAGAAATGGGTATCCATCTATCTAACCAAAGTATCATAGAATCATACAACAGTTTGGGTTGGAAGAGACCTTTAAAGGCCATTTAGTCCAACCCCCCTGCAATGAGCAGGTACATCTTCACTAGATCAGGTTGCTCAGAGCCCCGTCCAACCTGACCTTGAATGTTTCCAGCGACAGGGCATCTACCTCCTCCCTGGGCAACCTGTGCCAGGGTTTCACCACCCGCACTGTAAAAAATTTATTCCTTCTATCCAGCCTAAATCTACCCTATTTTAGTTTAAAACTTGAACATCGGCCACTCTCTCCCAATGAGGAGGACATCATGCAGCCCCACAGCAACAAGCAAAGAGATTATCAGATGTAGATCCAGCACTGCCACAGAACAGGAGAAGCAAAAAGTCTCTCCTTTAGCCACTACATTTAAATACAATGACAGATCACGCCGCTCGCCTGGCTCAGCCTCAAATGCTGGTTTCTGTTACAGACATGTTAGGCAGGAGAGCTCGAGACTAACAGGATTTAACCATATTTGATGGGAATTTGACACAGACATTGCTGGCTCAGCTCAACATTACATGGAAAGAAAATCAAAATTTATTTCAGCTTTACAGGCTCCAATGTTGAATTAGTGTAAGTCCCAAGCCTAGTTGTTAATTCTCAGCATCACCTCTTGGTTTCCCTGCAGAGACGAGATTTTACCTCATTCCCCCCTTTAAACACAGGGGATCGTTCCTTCCTGCAGAGCATTGCTAAGTGATACACTGAGCTGCTGCGCCCGAGGTCGTCACACACAGTGAGAGGTGTCATTAACGCATGGCAGTGACATGTGGCTCTGTTTGCACAGCACCGCTTCAATGTCACGGGAAACCTGATATACTTTGGGGACTTTAGATAAAAGTGTGACATTCCCATTTAAAATGCATACATCTGGGCCAAGGAACAGAGGGATTTATCTGCTTGATGTTGGGCTGGCAGAATTGCTCATTGCCATAAAGGAATTATCTGAATACTTTCCAGAGAAAGCTACAAATAAACCTCGCACCAGCATTTCCTTCATATTTGCCACTGCTTCTGCAAAGTATCTTCAAAGAGATTTTTAAAACTTTTATTTCTCCCTGACCTTGCTACCAGCATGGGAGCCCAAGCAGACCTCCAGGTGCCCATCCCCGAGAGGTCCCCAGGAGCTCACTGCAGACACATCATGGCTCCTGGCAACATCAGCCCCGACGTACAACACGTTCACCCTCAGTACGTCAGCAGAGAGGGGAATTGGTAAGAGCTCCCAACTTTGCCACCCAGCTGCCGGGTAGTCACGGGCCACTCGCTCCACACCTCAGCCCTCCCTCTGCACCCTCCGTCTAGCCCAGGGAGACCCGACTCTGCGAGGTCGGGACTTGCAGTGCACAGCAGCAGACTCCTGATCCCACCTGAGGCACTTCCAGCATATAAAGAAGTAACAACAAAGCTGGCTTTGACTGTTGAATAGCGGGTCTTAAAAAATACTTCCCTCTCCTGATCATTTCAGAGTAAAACAAATGGCCACTTGGGAAGAGTACAGAAACGTGGTGAGAGCATGCAGGGATGCGACGAGGAAGGCCAAGGCTCACCTGGAATTGAAGCTGGCAAGGGATGTCAAAAACAACAAGAAGGTCTTCTTCAACTACATCAGCAGCAAAAGGAAGGCTAGGGACAACGTGGGGCCGCTGCTGAATGAGGCGGGTGTCCTGGTGACGGAGGATGCGGAGAAGGCAGAGCTACTGAATGCCTTCTTTGCTTCAGTC
>Ga0065711_1030283_pt1 | contig 33036 bp, 17 predicted proteins | sample Hoacrofraction12_FD_59098 | JGI IMG/M metagenome (GOLD analysis project Ga0065711, IMG submission 59098) | Hoatzin crop microbial communities from Cojedes, Venezuela - Epithelial fraction 12 v2 (version 2) | ecosystem: Host-associated > Birds > Digestive system > Esophagus > Crop | place...
CAAATGCTATTGCACAGGCACGGTTAGTGAAGGACTGAGGGATGGGCTTTGATGTTGCTGTTCCACACGGTCTCAGCTGCAAGTACCACAGAGATGCCAAAGCAGCAGAATGACACCGCTAATGCGATGAAAGTTAAGAAAGTTAAGAGAGCTTTGAGAGAAAGCATTCACTGGAGAGGTGGGGGGCTGAGGAAAGAAACAAACAGCTTTTGATATATAGTTCCCACCATATTCAACAAAACCAAGAACTTCCTGTATTCTTGTGTTAGGGGCCTCCATATATTTAATTTGTAAATTAATAGAAGAGCAAAGACCTGTTCCATCCCCTTCTCCTCCTCCTAGTGGAAATAGCCTGTAATACCCTGAACACTAGTTAATTATTGGGATAAGCAGGCAATGACAGTATTTGTTATTGGGAAAAGACACAGTCCTGACAAAACAGCATTACAGGCAGGTTGAAAACCATGAATAAAACTTTTTTGCCCTAATGATTAAAAAAAAATCCTGCTAACTTCATCCTGTAACTCTTCAATAACTGTAGCTGCTGTTTATGATGTGTATCAGCTGAGACTGGATGAGGAGGGTAAGCGGACAAAAGTTTCAGATGCAGACAAAATTTTTCTTTCATTCATTCCTGTCTAGTTCCTCCTGCGATCCACTTTACTGAAGTAAATGAGAGTCAGTCAGCTTGGTGATTGCTTTAGATTGTAGTGATTTACAACACAATGGATTTTGATTACCATTTGACTTAAATAGCTCTCTACATAGGACAACAGATTGCTGAGAAAATTTAATTCAACAATCAAGAGATTCAAACATTGACTCTTACTAGGCCGTAAAACCCTGGCAACACATTTTAACATTCATACGAATGAACTGCTCTTCCACTACATAAGCAAAATTCTTTGGCTGATGAAAATGCACCATGTTTCAAGAGCCACGATATTCCCCTAAGGACTCAATTAATTTAGGAAAACTGAAGCCCGCTAGTTTTATACTTGGGAACCACTAGTGACATGAATAACTATTTTTAAAACTTATTTGTCCCTGAGCAGGCAAGACTCTTGTAAACTGATGAGTAAAGTACTGTCCTGGCAGTTGTTGACATAAGTCACTGCAAACTACACATGGCTGGGGGAATTTATTGTCACTCACAACTAGCTGGAGCATGTATCTGTTGCATGTATTAAAACCATCAGAGTGAATTTATGATTACTCTTTTCCAGGCAATTTCAGTCATTAATGAATCATACAAATTGTATCCTAGATAAGAAAAGATTCAAAACCCTGTTTTTGATTAATGTGTACTTTTTCAATTGCACAAGCACACTTCCATACACTTCATTATATAATTGCCAGTGAGATTCAAACATTTCTCTATTTCTGCTTTTCACTGTACTGCATTTCAACTTGTTATTTTCATGAAGAATTGTGAATCCTTTCTCACACAAACACCCAGTAAAGGCATTAAACTACTACTCAGAATTCTTGTGTTTCCTTTTCTGCTAAATATATCAACAGCAATATTTAAGCATTTGCAACACTCTACATAAAGACTTTTAGATGGAACACAAGAGAGAGAAAAATGAAAACGGGCATTAGAGTCCCAAGCAGGATAAGAAAAGTTCCTACAGACTACGTTCATTTCTCAGTATCCATTCAGATACTGCTAACACAAAAGAACTTCAAAACAACTACCACAAAGATAGGGTAGCCAATTTCCAAATGGGACAAGCATTTAAAAAAAGGAAGGAAATAGCACATAACGTTTTTTTCTTGCTTTGTTTGAACAGAGCTCACAATTCATGACTCCTGACAGCATCTTCAAAGCCAGTATTGATGTTTTAAACATAGCATGAGAAGCAGCAAACAACCACAGTTCACTGAAACACATCTCTTTTCCTTCTGGGTCTTGTTTGAAGGTGATTATTAGTGAGGTGGGGCAGACGGATGAAGTATTTGTTGAACAGGAACAAGGCACCAGAAAGCAGTCTCTTCTGAGACCCCTACACGCTTGACTTTACCGTAGAATCCTAAAGGAAATGTACCATTGTCTTTTTTTCAGTCTTTTGTTTAACTCCTTAAAACAAAAGGTCCAAGAAACAGATACAGATCTCTGTACAGAACCCAGGGTGAAGGCCAGGATCTTCTGGCACATAACTGATGCATTTGCCATGCTCCAAATTACAGTATCAGCTGCACCTAAAAGAAGTAAAATCAGTGGTCTGAACTTCTGTCAACAATGCTGATAAACTAGTGACACCACTAGGGATCACATCCCATAAATCTTACACAATGCAGCACCCTGTGTCCATATCTGACCATGACAGCTTTGAATACAGCTGAACCACACTGAAAAAAGCCAGGTATACAAATACTTTTCTTCTATTTTTTATATTTTTCCTCTATCTCCGAAGTAACAAATGAGATTCTGAATTCTTTAACAGTAATTGTTTTGAAGTTCTACACAGCTGTATATACAAGAGATGTAAATAAGGCATGTATGAAGTATCTTAATTTCTGCTATAGGGATTTGACTTCTAAAGATAATTTCATACACTACGAAACTATAGCTAGCCCAAGTTCACCACAGAAGGCTTCCAGACAGGCTCCAGGACGCTGCCTATGTAAAAGCAACTTAGTGTCCTCCCTGGGAGTCTGAGAAAGAGATGCTACAAAACCATGCAGGCATTCAGGTCTCTGGCTGCAGAATGCCAGAGCCTTTCACTGTTAACGGATGGCAGCTGTGAGAAGAGCTGTGTGAGTTGTGTCCAGGTGGACGATCTGCTCAGCCTGGTGGCAGAGCTGAGAGGAATTAGAAAGGTTAAGGCAGGGAGTCTGAGAAAGAGATAGACTGGTGGAACCATGCTCTGCCCTCCCCGAGGCAGAAACAGGAACAGGCACCAGAAAAAAACCAAGGTGATCCTATATCCTTGCCCCACCAGGCTGAAGGCAGTAGCTTAGAGCAAAAGAGTGAATGGAGGCAAGTCCATGCTGGGGGTGGCAGGTGAACCCCCTCCTTGCCCACCTCGCCTTCCCAAGTGCCTCTGTACTACAGGTATGAGGCTCTGGACATGGAAGGCCAATCAATGGATTATGTGGATGATGGTCCACCTCCACCAGAGGCGTTGCTAAGGTCAGAAAGGCCTACCCCATGTATCACAACCACCTCCACAAGAAAGTAAATATGCATTATAGTTTTAGGTGACTCCCTTCTAAGGGGGATAGAGGGTCCAATATGCCAGACAGACCCTCCTCTTAGGGAAGTCTTCTGCCTCCCTGGCTTCAGGACATCACTAAGAAACTTCCTAGCCTGGTATGGCCCTTGGACTATTACCCATTACTGCTCTTCTATGTGGGTGGTGATGAAGCTGCAACCTGTAGTCCAAGCGTGATCAAAAGAGACTTCAGGGCTTTGGGACAGCTGGCAAGGGAACCTGGAGCACAGGTTATTTTTTCCTCTCTCCTTCCAGTTGTGGGCAGCGACACTGGAAGAAACATACAGGCACAGTCTATTGATAAGTGGCTCTGTGGCTGGCATTACCACCACAATTTGTGTTTTTTTGATAATGGGATGACCTACACGGCACCAGCCTTGCTGTAATCAGAAGGGATTCATCTTTCTCAAAGGGGTAAGAGGGTCTGTTCACAAGCTAGCAGGGCTCATTGACAGAGCTTTCACCTAGACTTGAAGAGGGAGGGTGATAATATCAGGCTTGACTGTGACCAGTGGTGGGATGACATGCCAAGGTCAGAGGGACAGGATGCTAGCGAGGGCCCTCAGCCCATTGTCCTGAGACATGCTGGCTACACTGTAGCACACTTGAAGTCTTACAGATATGAGCCAGGGGCTCCTGGGGTAGTAGAGGCCAACAGGGAAACACCAGTGAAATACCTCAAAGGAATTAAGGGGTGTTCCTGTAAGTAGGTGACACAGCCGACAGCCCAGCTGAAGTGCCTCTACACCAATGCAGGTAGCATGGGCAACAAACAGTAACAGCTGGAAGCCACCATGCTGCTAGAAAGCTACGACCTAAAACATGGTGGGATGAATCCCATGACTGGAGTGCGGCTATTGATGGCTACAGGCTGTTCAGAAGGGACAGGTGAGGAAGGACGGGCACAGACGTTGCCCTCTACATCAAGAAATGGATAGAGTGTGAAGAGCTGTCTCTGAAGAATAGCCACGAGCAGGTTGAAAGCTTATGGGTAAGAATCACAGACCAAGGCAACAAAGGGAGACTTGTGGTTGGTGTCTACTACAGGCCACCCAACCAAGGGGAACCTACTGATGAAGCCTTCTTACTACAGCTACAGGAGGCATCACACTCGCAAGCTCTCATCCTGCTGAGGGACTTCAACCACCCCATCATCTGCTGGAAAAGTAGCAGGGTGAGCTGTAGGCAATCCACGAAACTGCTGGAGTGCACTGAGGACAACTTCTTAAGCCAGGTAATAGACAGCCCTACCCAAAGGGATGCAATACTGGACCTGCTGACCACCAACGCAGGTGAGCTAATCGGTGATGTCAGGATTGGAGGCAGCCAGGGCTGCAGAGATCATGCACTGGTGGAGTTCGCAGTCCTGAGAGATACGGGTCAGGCAAAGAGTAAAGTCAGAACCCTGAATTTTAGGAAAGCAAAACTGCAGCTCTTCAAGGAGTTAGTCCGTAGGACTCCCTGGGAAACTTCCCTCAGAGACAAGGGAGCGGAACAGAGCTGGCAGATCTTCAAGGACGCTTTAAGCAGAGCACAAGGGCTCTCAGTCCCCAAGTGTAAGGAATCAGGCAAGGCAGGCAAGAGACCAGCATGGTCAAAAAATGCACAGGCAGTGAAAGCAGGGACAGGTATCCTAGGAAGCGTGCAGGAACACTGCTCGGTTGTATAGGGATGGGGTCAGGAAGGGCACAGCACAGCTGCAGCTGAACTTGGCAAGGGATGCAAAGAATAAGCAGAGCTTCTACAAGTCTGTCAGCCAGAAAAGGAAGGCCAAAGAAAGCATACCCCACCTGATGAGCAAGACTGGCTCAACTGGTAACAACAGATGAGGAGAAGACTGAGGTACTCAATGACATTTTTGCCTCAGTCTTCACTGGCAACCTCTCTTCCCACACCTCTTGAGTGGATGGACCGCAAGACGCGAACTGGAGGAGCAAAGTCTCTCCTGCTACAAGAGAATATCAGGTTTGTGACCACCTGAGGAACTTGAACATACATAAGTCTATGGGGCCTGACAAGATGCATCCCAGAGTCCCGAGGGAATTGGCTGATGTAGTAGCCAAGCCACTCTCCATTGTATTTGAAAAGTCATGCAGTCAGGTGAAGTCCCTGGTGACTGGAAAAAGGGAAACAATGCACCCATTTTTTAAAAAGGGTAGAAAGGAGGACCCTGGGAACTAAAGACCTATCAGCCTCACTTCTGTGCCTGGGAAAATCATGAAGGAGATCCTCCTAAGTGATAAGCTAAGGCATGTGGGGGACAGGGAGGTGATTTGAGACAGCCAGCATGGCTTCACCAAGAGCAAGTCCTGCCTGACCAACCTAGTAGCCTTCTACGATTAAATGACTACATCAGCAGGCAAGGGAAGAGCTATGGATGTCATCTACCTGGACTTCTGTAAGGCCTTTGACACGGTCCCCCACAACTTCCTTCTCTCTAAACTGGATAGATATGGATTTGATGGGTGGACTGTTCGGTGGATGAGGACTTGGTTGGATGGTCGCATCCAGAGGGCAGCAGTCAATGGCTCAATGTCCAGATGGAGATCGGAGACAAGTGGTTCTCATGGGGGATTTCAACCACCCTGACATCTGCTGGGAAGATCACACAGCCAGGCACATGCAGTGCAGGAGGTTCCTGCAGAGCGTCGAAGATAACTTTCTGATGCAAGTGGTCGAGGAGCCAACGAGGAGAGGCGTGCTGCTGGAACTTTTGCTGACGAACAAAGAAGGACTGGCTGAGGATGTGAAGGCTGGAGGTAGACTCGGCTGCAGTGACCATGAAATGGTCGAGTTCAGGATCCTGCGTGGAGAAAGCAGGGCAATAAGTAGGATCAAAACCTTGGACTTCAGGAGAGCTAACTTTGGCCTCTTCAAGGAGCTACTTGGAGAAGTCCCGTGGGTCAGGGCTCTAGAAGATATGGGGGTCCAAGAGTGCTGGTTGCTGTTTAAGCATCACTTCCTCCATACTCAGGATCGGTGTATCCCCCTGAGCAAAAAATCTAGCAAAGGAGGCAGGAGACCTGCATGAATGAGCAAGGAGCTTCTAGCGGAGCTCAGGTGGAAGAGAAAGGTCCACGGAATGTGGAAAGAGGGACAGGCCACTTGGGAGGAATACAGGAATGTTGCTGAAGCATGCAGAGATGCAATGAGGAAGGCTAAAGTCCACCTGGAATTGAATCTGGCAAGGGGTGTCAGAGACAACAAGAAGGGCTTCTTCAAGTACATCAGCAGCAAATGGAAGACTACAGAAAATGTGGGGCTGCTGCTGAATGAGGTGGGTGCCCTGGTGATGGAGGATGCAGAGAAGGCAGAGTTACTGAATGCCTTCTTTGCTTCAGTCTTCAGTGCTAAGGCCGGTCCTCAGGAATCCCAGGCCCTGGAGGTAAGAGAAGAAGCCTGCAGAAAGGATGACCTTCCCTTGTTCAAGGAGGACTGTGTGAGAGATCATTTAAGCAAGCTGGACACCCACAAATCCATGGGCCCCGATGGAATGCACCCACAAGTGCTGAGGGAGCTGGCAGATGTCATTGCTGAGCCACTCTCCATCATCTTTGAAAGGTCCTGGAGGAAGGAGAGGTGCCCGAGGACTGAGAAAGGCCCGTATCACTCCAATCTTCAAAAAGGGCAAGCAGGAGGGCCCAGGGAACTACAGGCCGGTCAGCCTCACCTCCATCCCGGGAAAGGTGATGGAGCAGCTTATCCTGGAGGTCACCATCAAGCAAGTGGAGCAAAAGAAGGTTATCAGGAGTAGTCAATATGGATTCACCAAGGGGAAATCATGCTTGACCAATCTCATAGCTTTCTACCATGGCATGATTGACTGGGTAGATGAGGGGAGAGCAGTGAATGTTGTCTACCTAGACTTCAGCAAGGCTTTCGACACTGTCTCCCATAACATCCTCCTAGGGAAGCTCAGGAAGCGTGGACTGGATGAGTGGACAGTGAGGTGGATGGAGAACTGGCTGAATGGCAGAGCTCAAAAGTTTGTCATCAGCAGCGCTGAGTCTAGTTGGAGGCCTGTAGCTGATGGTGTTGCCCAGGGTTCGGTACTCGGCCCAGTCTTGTTCAACTTCTTCATCAATGACCTGGATGGAAGAGATAGAGTGCACCCTCAGCAAGTTTGCTGATGACACAGAACTGGGAGGTATGGCTGATACACCAGAAGGCTGTGCTGCCATTCAGCGTGACCTGGACAGGCTGGAGAGTTAGGCAGAGAGGAACCTCATGAAGTTCAACAAGGGCAAGTACAGGGTCCTGCACCTGGGGAGGAGTAACCCCATGCACCAGTACAGGCTTGGGGCTGACCTGCTGGAGAGCAGCTGTGTGGAGAGGGACCCGAGTGTCCTGGTGGATGACAGGTTAACCATGAGCCAGTAGTATGCCCTGGTTGCCAAGAAGTCCAATGGCATCCTGGGGTGCATTGAGAAGAGTGTGGCCAGCAGGTCGAGGGAGGTTCTCCTTCCCCTCTACACTGCCCTAGTGAGGCCTCATCTGGAGCACTGTGTCCAGTTCCGGGCTCCCCAGTCCAAGAAAGATGAGGAGCTACTGGGGAGCACAGCAGAGGGCTACGAAGATGATTAGGAGAGATGCTCCAGTCCCCTACGAGGAAACTGGAGGACTGGAGACTGGAGCATCTCTCCTACGAGGAAAGACTGAGGGAGCTGGGCTTGTTTAGCCTGAAGAAGAGAAGGCTGAGAGAGGACCCAATAAATGTTTATAAATATCTGAAGGGTGGGTGTCAAGAGGATGGGGCCAGACTCTTTCCAGTGGTGCCCAGTGACAGGACAAGGGGCAACGGGCACAAACCGAAGCATAGGAAGTTCCATCTGAATGCAAGGAAGAACTGCTTTACTTTGAGGGTGACGGAGCACTTGAACAGGCTGCCCAGAGGGGCTGTGGATTCTTCTTCTCTGGAGATATTCAAGACCCGCTTGGACGCGGTCCTGTGCAGCCTGCTCTAGGTGACCCTGCTTCAGCAGGGGGGTTGAACTAGATGATCTCCGGAGGTCCCTTCCAACCCCTACCATTCTGTGATTCTGTGGTGTCCTTCTCGGGTCTGTATTGGGACCAGTGCTGTTTAATATCTTCATCAATAACACAGACAGCGGAATGGAGTGCATCCTCAGCAACCAGATCAAGTTAAAGATGACCCTGCTCTGTTGCAGGGGTGTTGGACTAGATGACCTTTAAAGGTCTTTTTCAACCCAATGTATTCTATGATTCTGAAGTACTCCACCGCAATGAGCTGTGCAAAGTGTTCACCAGAAACATAAAACACACATGCTATTCTGAACAGCACTGGGATTTGGGAATTCCCAGTGCCTCCGACTGTTGTATTCTTCTGGTACAGGAGAAATGATCCCTTGTTGCAATGCACCCTGGACAACAGAGACAAACCTCAACAGAACAGGCACATGTCAGCAACACGAAGTGAGTGATGCATCTAGGAGCAGTAGTGATGCACATTTGCTATGTCCCTGTGGAAGTGGATGGAGATAGCTGTTGTCAGATCCCAAATGGGTAGCTTAAGGAAAAAAGCATCCCTGTGCTTCCTTTCTGAAGGAGAAGAGACAAATTTTCTACTCCACTGGAGCTGTAAATACACACCATAGCTCTTATGGAAGTTTTCCAGGGGAAATGTATTCCTGTGTTTACTCAGGTAGTAGACAACAATCCCCTTGAAAATTAGAGCTAGCGGCTCTGCAGACTGAATACAGTCTCACTGACTTTTCTTTTAATACACTTCTGTCTGCTTGAAAGCAGGACTTGCAAAGAACCTGCATAAACAGGACAGTGGTTCCGTTGATAGTGGAGTGACTCAACATGAATGAACAATGTCACATGGAAAGGCAATGAACCAGCAGCAACACACCCATACAAACCTCCAACAGTCTCAGTGCTGAGGACTCAAAAATTGGTGACAAGCAAAGTGCTTGCTCCCTAGATCACCAGCAACTATCACAGATTTTGCAAAACGAGAGCAACAGCCCAGCTGTACCAGAACTAGTCACAGGCTCCTCACAAGCTTTTCTGCGGCAGCCATACAGAGATGCAAGACCCTGCCAGCAGAAGGGGCAGAGGCAGGCCTGATCTCAGGGCATTTATGCGTCACCCTTAGCAGCCGTGACTTGAGGCTCCTTCTACATATTTCCAGAAGGCTTCTTCCAAAAGACAGTGTGTCTGACGGCTGTATGCAGACTTCCGAGCTGCTCCCCAAAAATGGAGGGAGAGGAGAAAAAATAAAAAAGGGAAATTTAAGAGGCTACTTTTATTTGTAGATCTTTGATTTAAATGGTTTTATATTTTAAGTAATATTTCCTTTTATTTTACCTCTCATATCTTAAATGGTAAGATTATTTTTTCTTTTGGATACGCATGTCAATTTGGAGTTCCAGGTCAAAAATTCTATCCAAAGTGCACAGCTTTAGGCAACTGAATCCAGGCAGAAAAGCTTTGAGTACATGCCTTTGCTGGTTCCTACAGCTTCCAGTGCTTTATAATTAGAAACATCTCAAACAATAGGACTCAACAGTTACAGCACGTAATTCTGCTGCTGTTTTTCTTCCTTTACATCTAATGTAGAAATAATTATCTCTTTTCCAACTCTCAAAGCTTTTTTAAGCTATTTAATTTGCTCTGAAAAACGCTGGGATTGCTTTTGAAGATGAGGCGTTAAGTGTAATCCACAGCCATTTCTCTCTTTGTTCACATTTTGAAGGTGTTTCTCACAGCCCTTTGTCCTCCTTGACAGCTCCTGACAGTTTCATAGGTGAGGATGGCAAAGGCAGAGTTGTGTCAAGTACTATAGCTGCATTGGTGGCGGTCTGTACAAATGCTTTTTGACAGTTAGTAAGGTTAGATACAACAAAATTCCTAATGTTTTTATACTGGAGGGATTTAAGCATCCTCCTGGAACCAAAATTCATAGAGTTTGCCACTCTTTCCAGATGACAGCCTTGTAATTAATGGTAATTTTATTTTAAACCTATAATCTTGATATTTCAGTCACCACTTGAGTAAACAGGGATGATTAAAACTGAAGCATAAAGTGTCCCTGGGAGATATCTGGTACATAGCACAGAATTAGTTATACAATTTCCACTACTAATTCTGAATTCTACATATTTATTTCTATATTCAATTCAGTTTAAAGAAAACCGAACCTCTAAAATGGATTTTTCAATAAATCTTTATAAACATTGTAATTACTACACACAACATTTTCCCTTTTTCCCCAGAGATCTGGAAACTACCATGATTATCCCTTAATAATTGGTTTATACAATTTTAAAACTCTGAATATGTTTGTTTGAAGTAATGGCTGCCTTTAGGAATGACTGTTAAGTCAATACTTTGGTGGACACAAGACACAGAATATCTCATAGAAAGCCACCTCTTTCAGTGAAGCTATTCAGAGAAAAGATGCCACTTGCAAATTACATTGACATATTCCACCCTTCCTGAATGATTTATAAAAGCACTTTGCAGACTTGAAATATCCCTGATCTATCAGGATATTTTCTCTTAATTTAAGATGTGACACTTCTCACTTAAGCTTTGACACTTAAGCTTTAAGTTACTCCAATCAACAAGTAATCCCTCTCTGCATAGCCTCTTTGTTGCTTTTCTACATTTAACATTATTTTAACTATTTATTAATTTCCAGTTCAGGTAGAGGAAGGGAACAGGTGGAAACACTGGACAGCAATTATGAAGAAGTCCTTAATGAATGCCTGCTCTTTTTTTTTTTTGTTCTATATCCTGTAATCACACAGAAAAATAAAAGGAGCCACACTCTATTCCTGATACCACACAAATAGTATGTATGCTCACGTCCTTTCAAAACACTGGCCACGGACACCTCTAATTAAAAATTAAGTATCACACCATGGTAACACTGAAATAGAAAGCACCCTAGTATTAGACACACAAGGCTCTAGTCTTGGGAAAGGTTCAGTATACAAACATTTCCTTCTGAATGCCTTCTAACAAAAATACAGCCACACCCCCCTCCCCCCCCCTTAGTTTGGTAATAATATTTGTTTGGTATTTACATTCTGGGGTAAATAAATACCTAATACACAGTGAGTGGGATTCATTTTAAATTAAGACAAATGGGCACATCTGTCCACAGGTGTAGCAGACATCTAGACTCTCATTTTGCTAAAGGCAACTTTAGAGCTAATTCTAAAATAGGGACCTAGTACCTGGTCATCACTCTTTAGGCTCCATGGATTATAGGGATACGATCTTCATTTACTATAATTGTAGTGTAGTTACATACATAGTGGAAACTAAATTGGGATGTCTCAGTTTCAAACAATTCCACCATCATGTCTGTTCCAAGTTACTCTAAAAGACAGAATGAAAATCAAAATCCCAAGACAGACAATGGAATTCATTACTTACGGGAAGTCTTGTGAAGATAGACTAAGGATATTTCAGTTGAATGAGGAAACAAGATGATGCATGGAACAATGCAGAATGATGAATACAGACAAAATGCAATTCAGTCCTATTTGCTGTTTGTGCTAGGGACGTGGTATTTCTGAATTCTTCACTCATTTGCTGATTTATTTTTAAAATACAAATTTGCAAATGTCTAGAGAGTGACAGAGATCTTCTGAAGCAAACCACCCTATGTAATTGAGGTGCACAAAAAAACAAAAAAAATTGTATAGCCATTACTTTGTGAGTATCTACAATATATCTTCGTACAGCAAGAGAAACAATGTGTTTTTCTCTCATATTTTCTATAAAGTTTTTTAATCTGACTTTTTAACAGTCTTCAGAAGTTCTATGCTCAGGAATAGACTAGAAGAAATTGCATACATGAGCAGGAACTTTTTCAAATGCTTTAGAGCATTTATTGTCCATATCACAAAAAAGAACAATCACAAAAATCTCTGAGCAGTACTCTTCAAAATATAGTAAGACAAACTAATATTAAAAAGTGCATAAAACCAAGAGACTATTACGGTATACTGAAATGGTGTGGGAAAGATTAAAGATGTTTTAAACTTACCCTATTGACACCACTGTTTCTTAAAATAATCTGAATTAGATTTTTCTTAAATTCTTCCAGCTTCTTGAAACACTTCTTTAAAACATGATTAGATAGTTTAGTATCAGTTATTAAACTGATCAAAACACAAACCGCTTCAGTAAGCAAATTCGAAACTGGAAATTTAGGACTGTTGTAAAAAACAGTCAGTCCATCAAGCAACTGAGACACTGAATTGCACATGGTGAAAGAATCATTCTCAAGTTTTGTGAAGTCTGCTTGAAGAATTCCTCCTTCTGACAGTTTTCTTATTTCAAGGAGATGTTGCAAAAACTGCACTGGAGCAGTCAGAGATTCCTCCTTGTTCGTACAGCAAAGATTCAGTGGGGGAACTCTTTCCAACCAATGTTTAGAAGTGCTGACATTATGCTCAGATTGGTGAAAACCAGACAGTATGCCTAAAGAATCAAATGCGTAGTCGTTAGAGACATCACATCCAGAGTCTTCCAGCTGGCTTGAGTAACTCATAGGGTTTATACACTCCTGATCCAGAAGGGTTTCAGCAGAGGCACCTGGTTTTCCTGAAACACAAACATGAAAGATACATTTGTGTAACACTTAAATACACGTGTATGGAAAGTGTGGTATATCTTTTCTCCCTTTGCTTCCATGCAAAAATCACATAATACATGTGTACATCTGCTCCCCAAGAACTTCCACAGCTAAATTCTAGTCATGGGAAGAAGGTGACGTTTTTAAATTAAAGTCAAAATTTTCAGAAGCTAGTGTCTATTTGTGAATGAGATTTTTATGCTCATAGTAATATGAACACTAATTTTGAGTTTAAAATTCCTGATGGTTTTAAGTTATCACACATACAATTTAAGTGGACATCTATACTCCCACTAATTCCCAGTGAAGGAAATGCATGTAAATTTCTAGCCCTCCCAACTTTTTCACTACTTTTATTCTCAAGAACTCAGACTGCTTTTAAAAGACAGTGAAGGTCTGCTACTATAACTGCATCAAATAAGATTTTCTCCATGTACTCTTTCTCCCCAGGTCCAGTAAGGAATTCTAGCAGAGTCAGAGTTGAGCAGAACATTACTCGAGTTTTTTATTATTTAAGAAATAAAAGCGTTCGGAATCAAAAATTTCTCCAGTCACCACCTACCTCACACCATCTTCTTCAAAGACACACAAACTACATTACAGAAGGTACGCATTGCATCCACACTATTAAATTATTTTCGTGCACCATTGTAGAATCTCGTTCATTCTTTTTCACACATTAGATACATTTAAGTCAGTGTCTCTGGGCACAAACTCAGCACTAGGTGACAAGACTCCCTCTGTGCTACATGCTACCTATGCCAAAAGATTACAGTCAGAACGAACAAGAGACATTGGAGCAGTGAAGTGGAAAACCAACACACATAAACATCCCACTACCACGAGGCAAGGCTAGAACCCCATCTGATCAGCTCCTGGCTGTGCCCTGCTTACTGGGGTATAGAAACAAACTGCTTCTCCTCTCACTCTTAAAAAATATGCATACACCTTTCCTATTTTCCACCAGGATCCAAAGCAATACCATACTCCTCTGTGTTTGTATTCTTAAATGAATAAAAAGATTTTATAGATGGTTTGGCTTGACAGGAATTAAATGTTACATTTCATGGCAAGATAAAAAAAGCATTTTTAACTCAGAAAACATCACTAGGCAGCAATATATAACCTTCTGTACACTAATGAAACACTGCTCAAAAATGTTTATACAGACTTCATTAAACACACAATTTCAAATTGAATTCTGACCATTACTTCAGTCTCTGGAAAAATACCAGATCATCCAATGAGGGTACTACTACTGAGATCAAAACTAGAAATGTGGTTTCTTTATTTATTGTTGAGTTTCATGCCTTTAGCATTCAGATACACTCAAAACTGAACAGGATTGGTACCAACTGACTCATAATGAAAAGGCTAACTGTCAGGAAAACAACCAAAACTTCCAGGAGGTAGGAAAATCAGGGCTTGTAAGGCCAGCCTTGCATTTTATATATTAATACTGTTTCCAAATGCTCTGCACATCCAAGCTTGGAAAGCAAACAAGGAAGTAAAGCACACTTCCCGTGGTCTGACTAACAAAAACAGGTATCAGTCTTTCATGTCTTCTCTCCCTAGGGTTTTGAGCAAAAGACATTCCAGAAGAAAAAAACTGAAAGTTGTTTTTGGTGCTGTTTAAGGAAAATAAGCCCTTCTAGGGAATCCATCTACTGTGAGTTTCACTATGTGGCTATTTTGTTCCTGTTCTTAATCACCTGGGGCAGGCAACATGAAAATTGCTCATGAGGTTGTAACACCAGCAGTCAAAAGCAGCAAAGAAAGAACGACGTGCAAAAAAACCATACATATGTATGTTTGCTCATTCTCTTGTTGAAGGAAAAAAAGAACAGCAGAGGTAAAAGAAAGAAGGAAAGAGAAGAAAAAGTGGAGAAAACAATAATACAGAAATATCCGTACGAACAAAACTTAAAACCTTCCCCAAACAACAGAGGTAGCATATTCAATGAAACATCTCTACCAGTAGGAGACAATGTGGCATCTATGCTTAGGTTGCTACTCACTGAGATACCAAACTCCTGTCCCATGATGAGCTTCTGGAAAACCCTGTTGTAGTAAGGTCCCAATAGCGGCATATTTCCAGTTCAACGAATAATACAAAATGCTTTAAAAACGTTCAGTCGTTTCTACGTTCTAGTTATTTGGAAAGGAGGTGGAAGTTATCCTTTAAAAAGAATAAATAAATCGCCCACCAGGAAATACTCCTTACTTCCCTCAAAACATCTAGAAACAGGCCATCATTTATTTCTTTAAAGAAGGTAAACTAATCACTTCGTACTTAACGACTACTTAAATGAGAAAATAGTCTTGATGTTCACACCATGTGGTTATCAAGTACAACAACAAAAAAGGAACAGTATTAAGCCTGCCTCACACTAACAATAATCTTTAAACAGTAATTTCAAGAACATTTGACTATAAATATACTGGAGCAAGAAATATGAAAATTTAGTGCGCATGATAAACTAACCACAAAACTTTACAATGCCTTTATACAGGTAACGAAATATCTGGTCATGAGCAATTTTACAGCCTCCTTAAATATGTCACATCAGAGTCAAGAAATACTTAAACTCTTAATTCCTATTGAGGACTTTAGCTCCTTACTACATTAAGATCCTGAGCTGAAAATCAGAATTGTGTGATCCTCAAACACAGCAAGATACGGTCACAAGAACAGCCTTGTGACGCAAAGGCTGAAGAACTGACATCTCCCTACAGATACCCACCACTACAGAAAGCGTCTGGCCTGAAAACCAACAGTCATCCAAGGGACAAGGGAGTGACTTGCATATTGGGTACAGCATGTAAGCAAGGTTTGTAGGCACTTCTGTGACACATGAGAACTCAAATGCACATACTGCTGTGGACCACAGGACCCAGAGGTTTTTATCAGGTGAGTGAGATGCCAGTCAGTCTTATAATAAGAGAGCGTAGAGTCTTCAGCTAGTCCTCAGGAACCAGGGCTCTGGCAAACACCGAAGTTCACCCCATCTCCCAGACTAATTTTGTCACTTCTGAATAGCCACCTTAATACAGACACCAAGACTCATTTCAGGGAAAAAAAAGGGAGGAAGAAGAGCCAGTTACTTCATCAGGACAGGAAAACACCTTTTGTCTCCCAAGTTCCTGTTGCCAGCAGTATGGTCATAAGGATTCTCAGAGCTATGAGGAGACAAGGGAATGACCCAGCTCTTGGTCCTACCCAGCACGGAGTAAGAGAGGCATCATCACAGAATCATAGGGGTTGGAAGGGAGCTCTGGGGATCAGCTAGTCCAACCCTCCTGTCAAAGCAGGGTCACCTAGGCAGGCTGCACAGGACCACGTTCAGGCAGGTTTTGAATATCTCCAGAGAAGGAGACTCTACAACCTCCCTGGGTAGCCTGTTCCAGTGCTCTATCACCCTCAGAACGAAGAAGTTCTTCCTCATGTTCAGACGGAACTTCCTATGCTTCATTTTGTGCCCATTGCCCCTTATCATGTCGCTGGGCACCACTGAAAAGAGTCTGGCCCTGTTCTCTTGACATCCACCCTTAAGATATTTATAGGCATTTCTAAGGTCCCCTCTCAGCCTTCTCTTCTTGAGGCTAAACAAGCCCAGGTCCCTCAGCCTTTCCTCATAGCAGAGATGCTCCAGTCCCCTCATCATCTTTGTAGCCCTCTGCTGTAATATCCTTGTGGCGGGAGCAGGGGTGGTGGAAGATGCTTTGTCAGACACCTGCACTACTGGCTGCCACAGACCGGACAGCTGGAATGAGGAAAGCCACATGTAGTTCAAACTTTAAGAACAGAATAAGGGTCCTCAACTTATGAAAATGGCGTGGAATCATAAAACGGCCTTCAAGTGTTTTGAAAAACTTAATATGTCTGCAGTTACACCACCACTGCGGACTTTAGAACAGAAAATGGGCTTGAAGGTGGCAGATGTAAGAAACAAAGTGAAGAGATTATTTGAATTCTGCAAAGAGAAAATTATTTCAGTTTCAAGCATTAAGCATTGTTTATAGTCTCTCACTTTGTGAGCACATGCATGGATTATCATTTGAAAACCAAAACCAATGATGTTAGATATGTGAAGCTCTCTTAAAACTCACTTACAATTGACAAGCTTAGTTCCACTTAAAAAAAAAAGAGAATTAAAAATGAGACAATCTTAGAAACCTCTTTGATGATACTATATTCTGCTTTCCAAGTAGGTGTTCAGTCAATAACTTCTAAAAGGAGATGAACACATACATGAAATTATTCCTATTTTTCCTATTGTGTTCACTTCTCCACTTCTGCATTTTTCAAGACTATTTGTTATTCTTCATTTAATCTTCATTGATTGGTTTGTTACAAGTACACTTTCCATGAACAATGAATCAAGTTTATTCTCTTCCTAAAAAATACCCAAAACTCCTCACACATATTAAATGTTTTGTTTACCTTTCCTACATGTGTGAGCCTGTCTGTTCTGCTGTTTTCATTGCTAACCAAGCTGGCTGGTTGAGAAAAACATCTCTCTCTCCTCCCTCATGAGTTTCTATGTGCATAGCACACCACTGTTGTCCTGATTTGGAACCAAGATGAACTTCTGTATATATCAAAGCAAAGAAATACGGTCTCACATATTTGAACCTCCTGAAGTAATAACAAAAAAATAATGGAAAGCTTCCAGGATTCTCCAAATGAAGACATTTTAGAAACCATGTATCCCATGCTTTGCTTCTGCATTTCCATGGGGTTTTTATAATAAACTTGAAAAACAAAGCTCTTCCGTTTAAAGCTAAGGTATTTCATCCTGACATGCTGTGTCTCATTTAGGAATAATTTCACAGAAATGAATACAGCACAAGTATCTAAAATTCTCAAGTTAATTGTTTGATGCCAGGATTTAAGTGTTTCTCGGAAGGCTCAGAAGCATATACTTTGATTTGTTAGGGATTTTGCTTACATTAAGCATTTAAATGTTTAGAATTCAGTAAGAACTGAGAAGGATTTTGAGGATATAAACATTCATTTTCAGGGGATTTCTGCAGGAGACAGCACAAATCTTTTGTAGTTCAAGTAAAATAAAGAATACTTGCAGCAAAGATACGGAAGGATCGATAATTAGGTGACAAACATACAGATTTGGGTCAGTTAATGCTCATCAAGCAGTTTTCAGAACAAAAGATCTAACATATGCTTTACAATACTGGCCATCTGAATGAGATGACTGAAATTTGAGCTCTAAACTAGATAGGGCATATTTCAAGATATTAAGTGAATTAATGTTACCTGTGAAGGCTACCTGTCCCAGCTGGTAGTACTGAACTCGAAGTACTACATCTTATTAAAAATGCTTTGCATTATCAAACAAACTGAGCTTCGCTAAGTGACAAGTATCAGCCAATGCAGACAGCAATGATCTGGGCGCAACTGTATGAACTGAAGGCTGAAATGAGATGGACTCCTTGAGAAATCTGCTACAGTGTGTATTCCTAAAACCGTCTCTTTTACATGTTCTTACAACATGGTACAAATGTTTGGCTTTTGTGTTTATATACCCAGAAGCCTACAAAGAAAGATCTGTTTGAGGAACTCAAATCCAAGTTTGAGTTAGGTTAAGGCTGGCCAAAGAGTTTGTGGAATCTCCATTCTTAGAGATACTCTGAAGCTGTCTGGACATGGTCCTGCACAACTGGCTCTAGGTGGCCCTGCTTGACAAGGGGGATGGACAAGGTGACCTCCAAGTGGTCCCTTCCAACCTCAACCATTCTGTGGTTTTGTATTTCCAGAGAAAAATTTGACTGATCCTTAGCCCCCTACAGTAGACCTAGGTAAGAGGATCCTAACTGCCATGGCCACAGTCAACTAGTTTTTACCATATACACTCAGTTTTCCCGAAAAGAATCATTTTGTTACCCAGAAGGAAGAAAGTGAATCTACATTAAGTTATGAATCCCACTTACTTTCATGAACCTTCTTCCTAAAAATCACTATGCATCTTATCAGGAACTTGATCTATACAGGGAATTTATAAAATAATAACAAACCCTTTCTCTTGTTGGGACATTTGGATTGGTTTTGCCTCTGAGTGGGTTCCTTCTACAGAAACTCAGAAAGAAAAGGATGCTTCTTGTGTCCCTTCTGCCCCAAGTATGTGCTTAGAACAGCTGTAGCAATGCCATCTGATAAGACAGACAGCATCTGCTTTCAAAGGGAGAAAGTTTCCACAACCAAAACAGACCTGTTATCCATGGAAGCAGCAGTACTCTGAGATCTCAATGAACCATTACACTCCAGCTGGTGCTTTTTCCAGATTGCAAATTAACTTATTTAATTATCCTGAAAAGGCCTCAGCTTTCATAAAGTTCCCCATTGTGTCACTACAATTATGGGGAACAGATTTATCTCATCATCATATTCCAAGAGCCATATTCCCATAAATCTGTGCTAAACACATTTTAACTCCATTTTTGTCATCTTGACTATCTGTTCTCAATTCCCTGCTCCCCTCCTAAAAAAAACAAAATACTTTTTATATTGTGAGACATTACTGCCTACTTACATTAGTACCACTGGTAAAAGCATGGAAGTACATCAGTACAATTAAGATGTCAAACGACAGTTCATTTTTGAAGTACTGTCTCTCTGACAACACCATGCCTTAGAGAAAATGCTGAGATGTCACTAGTTAGACTGGGCTGCGCTTATGGATCTGTATGGAGAGAAGACCACCTTTTCAGGGGAGAGCAGAGGGAGGGAAGAAGAATCTATGCAGAAACATCACATCCCTAAGCACCAGACAAAAATAATCAGATCTGTTTTCCACAGTGACATCAAACTAAGCGTTGACTGCTGCCCGGTGGGGAATCCTCTCACCTTGGAAAAAGGAAGATAGAAAGAGAACGAAGCCAAAGATATCCCTCAGAGGCTGACAATTCCTCTGCAACTGCCATTATTTCACATTCCCTGCTTCCTGCCTAGTACCAGGTGAGGAAAAGTGGTGACAGGACACAGCAATCTATAACAGCAGCTCACTCAAACATACCAACCTGAAGAAATAGCTTTTACATAAATATACCATGATAACTTGCAAATTCTAGTCTATATTACTCTACCTTACCACCATGCCATAGGAACTAAAATCTTTGCCAAGTGCTATTCAGGGCAGCGGTAAACATTTTACACCATTTCTTCTTCTTTCTGGGGAGAGAAGTAATTTCTCCTAATAGACTAATATGTTTTTATCATTCTTATTCAGTCTGATTTGGACTGCTGCTCCCTGCATTAACAAGGAAGATTCCTTCATGAGGCTGCAGATAACATATTCACTGAGGAACACGCATATGTTTTGGTCTCACCTTTCTGAATTCACCTGATAGATTTCTTTTTTTAAGCTTATTTTCTAAGAGAAACCAATTATCAATTGTGTTATCCCACTGCTCTTTTTAATGTAAACAGGCAGAAAAAACATCACAAGTTAAGCTATTTAATCATGCTGGATAGTTTTGCCCTTTCAGAGTTTTGAAAACAAATTATTCAGAAAAGATTCTGACTGGCTATCACTCTTCCTGTTCCCATCAAAGCAGGACTTACCTGACCCCTCGTTTGCCTACCGAGGAAATGCTGGGGCTTTAAGCCAACCATGTAGAGTTTCGGCCTCTCCCTACTGACCAAGAAACACCGAAGCCAAAACTTACAGGGAAGTGGAAAGGGAAGAGGTGGCTGAATTCTGTGGCCCAAAACAAGGCTGCAGGTAAAGTGGAGCTGTGTATTGTTTATAACCAGTTTTACTTCAGCTTATGAGCTGGTTAGTCTCAATTCTATATGCTTCCAATTTTGCAGCAAGTCTAAGCTTCCAGCAAGAAGAAAGGAGACTGAAGTGTTTTCATTCATACTAATCTACAAAGGAAATTGCTCCCTTTTCTCACATGTACAACTAAATGCCTTTAGAAACACGCTAAGTTAACGAGCGAAGCAGGAGGTACAAAATTCTTTTTGTCTCTGGCTCTTACTCCCTAAAGAGACACAAGTTGCTTCAAATGTCTTGACACAGGAAGCAGAATTTAGGAGATGGTACCCTGAAAAGTCAAACATAGCCCCAGGACACAGCTAAAAATCAGACATTCCTGTTAATCACATTCTGACTCAGAGTTCAGGATCTCCCTAAATACACGGACACGCTACGGTAGGGTGGGCTGGCAGCCATATGCTGCTGTGGAGACTAAGAGCACAGGACGGGACTGCAGGGCATGGCAGATGAAGTTCTACTGTAAATTATCTATAAAAGGAAGAATAAACTAATCCTAAAAATAGGGGGTGGGGCAAACTAATTTTATATTTTATTTAATTAGAGGAGCAAGCAGTTCAGTAAATTCCTATCCTCTGCAGAAGAACAGAATACTACAAATCAAGATTGAAGGTGAAGCTAAGGAAGAGAGAATACATACTCAGTACCAGTTTTGCTAAAAAATATACCCTGGATAACTGTTTTGGAACCCTTCAAGCCTAAAGCAACCAAGGCAATAAACATCTATCCTCTAAATTGTCATTCCTAAAAATATACGCTTGGCAAAAAATGGTAGAGTATTGCATTTATGCCTTCTTAGGTTGGGATAACAGCTGTAGGCTTTTCAGATCTCTAACAGAGGCTGCCAAGAAACAACATGATTGTTGCTTTGATGAGCTGATAACAGCTAAGGAATTTGTCTTAGAGGACAGGTGCTTCAATGCATGAATCTATCAATTCATCAATGCCTTGTAAGACTGTCTTTTCATGTAGCTCCAAAGCAAAGTGACAATAGGATGCTCAAATATTTTATATTCTTATTCTTGGAATAACATGAATGAGTTTCTCTCCTCCTTTCTGTGAAATTTCAATCTGAACCAAAGAAAGGCAAGAAACTTTTATTAATATGAAATTTCTTTTTTTTCTACCCATGGGCATAGTGTTCAGGACAATACTGGGAAGGTGAAAAATAATGACTAGATAATTATAAAAAGATTTGCTTCTCCTCCTCCTTGGATGGTTGATGTACAGCCAAAAGCACCACCATGTAAAAGCAATACCAGTGTCCTTGTATTCAGAAAGACAGCTGGACATCAAGTCAAATACGGAACTTTCAGACACAGCACAGACAGTGAATATATACCACAGCAATTTTATGAACAACACATTAAACTGTAACAACCCATACTACCGAACAGCTTACCTGTAGCAAAGCACGCTCCTACCCCTCAGCAAGGAACCCCAAAGTTTTTTAGGGTCTCTCAGGACAAAGAACTACTCAGGCGGGACCAAAATAGTTTAGACAATGTATCTTTAAAAATGGATACTTTGTTCTTTCTCCTTCATGTGTTTGTGCATCCTTACTGCATACATCTGTTTGTGGAGAAGCAAAATAGCCATCACAGCTTCAGTGGGCTCTCAAATCTCTCACATCAGGGAAATAAAACTCCACAGGTAGTCTCTAATCATTCCTGAAGCCTCTGAAAGACCTACTATTATTATTACAAACAGCAGATGGGATAGGAAAGCTCTCACTCAGAATGCAGAGCAGGGAAGATACAGCTGTGAAGTGAACCTTGGCTGAAGGACTTGAACTCGTCAGCTCTCAACAGGCAGCAGCAGACACAAATGCGGTATCTGATCCTTACTGCATGAGATTTTCTGGTGGTGGGTTTTGTGAAACCCTGGTATTCTTGCATCTATAGAGCTGTTAACCAGAACACAAGCAAGCCAAAGCAAAGATGAGGGTTTGAATTCTTTTAAGAGGTTGCATTGTTTTAAGCAGAACACCAACTTCAAAAACAAGGCTGGATAAATGAGTGGAAGAGAAAAAGAGTCTGTGATATCTATAGATTACCGGGCCCTAAGAGCAAGCTCAGTTATCCTTGGCACTAAAGAGAACTTCTCTGGTGTGATATTAGGTAGTAAACTTCGGCAATATACTATCAACAACAAACCATAACAATGGCTTGATGGATCTATAGCAGCCTTCAGGTGAACAGGACTGAACACCACTTATACTACTCTTCTCAACTTAGATTCAAGCTCCTGGTGCCTGCCTATCTCAGCAGTAGCCATCCCTTAGCCTCTAATCTCTATGGGCTTGAAACATCTCAAAACTGGCATGACAAACAAGAGGAAATTTTTCTTCCCAGGCCAGAATACATCAGTGGTGGAGTGGCCCCTATTTGCTTCCATGACCATCTCCCTTTAAATGTCAACCACAAGTATTCTGCTATTAATATATATTGTCACTGATCACCAGAAAAGTGCACAGATCTCACCAACAGATATCCCGTCAGGTATCAGTAACGACCTTTCTTTATTCAAAAGCAAGAGACTGAGCATTTGTCTCCAATGTAACTGTAACCATGAATGATCACTCAGCAGTTACATCCATCTGATGAAGAACATCTTCTTTCCAAAATAACATACGGTTCAAAGCCATTATCAGGAGAGTTCACATCATACCAAGGTTTAAAGAGGAAAAAACAGTGAAAAGAAAGAAATATCACAAAAATGGCCTTTTCAAAGGTAGAAAGCTCGAAAATGTCCTTTTTAATGTTAAGGCAAACCTGTATGAAGAAATAGAAATTATGATACAGTTCAGATTTTCCACATATTTTTGCTCTGTTACACTCAAGTGGTTAAGAGAAACTGAAGGGGAAGGCTATGCCCTACTCCTCTTGGACAACTTGTGATGCAGGTGGGACTGATGTCAACTCTCACAGATATTTCAAATGTCAAACGGTTTTCTGTCTAACAGGTTTATCAACAGTGTAATCATAAACATAAACAAACATGTGAAGGGAAAAGCAGCTACATACTAATCCTTCAAATTAGTAGGGTGTTGGTTTTGTACCATGGAGAAAAGGAAGTAATATAGAAGGATTATAGACACCACATACTCATTTCTGCTATTTGATTCCATTAGCTAAACACAGACTGAAATTAAAGTTTGGCTTCACTGAAAAATGAGACTTGGTCAGCTACCCAACGTATGTTTGAACAGGCTGCTCAGACCACCAAAAATAAAAGCAGCTATCTATGAAGAGCATCTTACTGAATTCATCTGGGAAGCATGGGACTTTTTCTAAGCCAGTCAGCTATTGCTAGCAGAATGGAGATGGACGTCTTTTGTGGACAATTCACCACATTCATATTAGTGAATATCGCAACAGGTCAAGTGAACCATAATCTGTAGAGTAAGCGCACTGTTTCCCTGTACAGATGATGAAGAAAGTACAGAAAATTTAGTGCAGCTGTAGACCTCTAAAATTAGAGAAAATTTATTACATTTAAGGTATGTGAACAAACTTCACTGTGACTAGGGCAATGAAAATTAACATCCTTTGGAAGAGGTGTTATTCGCCAGGGATGGTTGCTTTTCTCTGCCTGTCTTGCAACTAAAAGAGCTTTCTTTGGCAAGTGAGATATCAGTATTGCTCAGTTCAACAGCTTGAAGTAAAGAATCTTTAAAAAGTTCGAGTTGGAACACAGAAGTTGCACGTGAATTGATTTCATTTCCAGTGTTTGATATGTTCTGCTTAATCCACAATTGGAATATCCTCTCCAGCCATTAGATGTTAATAAATCTCTCCTGATCGTATGCATCATATGCAATCAGTTCTTCATAACATTAAGACACACGTTGCAAACGGCAGCTTGAAAGTTACTTTAACTTTTAAATAAACTTCAGGTTTGGAACAGGTTGCAGAAAACAGAGACACAAACAATAACCGAGTACTCATTAAATCACTTTAGAGAGAAAGGTCTATCATAAAAAAAACCCAATAAACATTCGAGCTTCTAGCTAAAGTCTATTATATCCCTCTTCTCAGTCAAAGTTAGAATCCAGAAACCTTTCCATAAGGCAATAAAAAAGCTACTGTTTCAGTACAAAAGCATTCCAGTAAAGCCTCATCAAGTTTTCCACCCGTGAACCTTCTAAAAATCTGAAGTCATAAAGCAACTAGCTATATATTTTGATTTTAGAGATCCCCTCAACAGTGAACTGTCTCTCTCCTTCCGCCCAGAGCATTTTGATCTCCTTCTCCTGGGGGAAATATCTTCCCAGAGCCTGTAGACATCCTCCACTGCCTGATTTCCAAGCTCATCCTGTGCCATTGATCTCTCAGAGTGAGAACGACTTATTCCACATGCACAAGTCAGAGAAACAGTGCTGTTTGAGTCTATTTTTCTGTCTTTTTCATATCCTTTAACAGCTTTCCTGAATCCTACAATACCAAACTCACTATTTTATCATATGTCATAATAAACAGTCACAGCATCCACAATCTAAACACATTAACAGAAGTAGCAGACATACAGTCCTTTGCCTGCCCAAGCGTCCCATTATACAAATTAAGGATTCATGCTTTCAACACATTAGGCTTAAATTCTGATTTTAAGCATCTTTAAAGTGGTAAAAAAATATGCAGTATGTCTTTAAGACATGTTCCAAATGTAAATAGGATACATCAGTATTCTTACAAACTAGTATCTATGAGGTTATAGAGTAACATTTTATACTGACAATTTCATCTGGAATTATTCTGTATGGTACATATTGATTCTGAAGGTTAAAAATGTAAGTTCTGAGTAAGCATCAAATTCTCAAGCTCAGTCCCATTACAAATGAATTAAGTGTTCTACTTCAGAGCTTTGGGAAAAAATAGAAAGCTGTACACTGAAGACCCTTGTATCTTGGTACAAGAAATAGTAGGCCACATGGAAGCTGTTTGTTTCCTTGGTACTGTAACATAGTCAGAAATTATTTCAGAAACTTACCATTTTCCAAGCAGAATCTCGGACAGATCTTGTTCAAAAGAAGTTCCTGACGTAATCGAAGAACTTCAGCTTCCAGTGCTTCAACTTTCGACCTCCATCCGATATCTTGTTCGGATACAGTTTTGGCAAGGTGCTCAGTGTATTCTTTGCAACTCCTTCCTGGTGGTTTTGAGTGGATAATTGCAAAAGCCAATGCTAGTTTTGATATTTTCAAATACCAAACTTGATTTCCTCTTCCGCCTTTAATTTCTATTACATTAGAGAAACAGAAAACAAAAAAGTAACTTCACTATGACTCTATTAAGGAAATCATGCACAGTAATTTTTTGGCTTTGAAAACTGTGAGACCAATAATTTTATTTCTAGTGCATTCCTAAATCATCAAGGAAAAGATAAGAAATATAAACATCTGTGCACAATGTGAGAATAAAACATACATGAACTGCACTTCACCCATAACAATAAAATTCAGGCAGTGTTTGAGAATAATTGTGGAAATAGCAAACACTTCAAATAGGCTTATCCTAGCGAAATTTTAAATGCAAATGTTATCTCCACAAAAACAAAGATGAAACCACACGAATACTAATCTCAGAAAAACCTCCTGACCCCCTCCTCCCCCAAAAAAAATCCTAAATCCGTGACCAAAGAATGCCTATGGGGTTATTTATACTTAGCTTAAGAACAACACACGCAATTTCTTGAAAGTGCACCAAAAAGCCCTGGTGCTCAAAAGATAAAACTTCTGAGGTTGTTCTTAGTTTCTGGTTTTGGACACCTGCTATTACTGCACTTGCAGCTCTAAGTTTACATTAACCCTCAAACCTGCAAGAAAAGTCTATGTAGACAGCTTCAAAGCGATACAAGTGGCTAGTAAGATAAGTGAAGAAGATCAGCTCTGTTACAAACAGCGAGGACAGGGCAAAAGGCAATACAGGAGTCAGAAAAATAAAATATTTATCTAGATTATTATGTTATGGGCAAAAGCACAGGACCTAGAAACAGAAAAGGAAAACATGAAATTAAAAATAACTATTAATATCCAGCCTACCTAATTAGCAAGTGATTTTTTTCCTAATTCCACACCATTTTCATTCAGTAGTTCATTGTATTTTTTCTTTACTTGAAAAAATATTACCTGAAAAAAAATCACTTCCTATGCTTTCATCCTGGCCTTGACATGTAAAAAATTGTTAATGATACTATATTCTTTTGTTATCCAAGAAGTGTGCAGGCTAAGCACTATAGTAAGTTGTGTTGAGTATCTCTGAAATAGTCACAGCCAATTTGAGTAAGGTATTTTATGTCATCCTTTCACCAGATCACCTGCTATCACTAAGCTGATTTCTTCCTTTGGTTCTCCTCAACTTTAGACCGTAAGTCATAAATCATTACATATTTATTTATCCATCAGAGGCACTTACAGAAGCAGTTGCCCTTTAAATATTTCTTTCACCTTTCAAATACTTCTGAAATGCACAAACAATTTGTGTACATTCCTTGCACACTGTCCATTCAGACACACCAGTCAGTTATGTTTTGAAATGTACAGAGCACAAGGGATAGAATCATAGAAGGGTTTGGGTTGGAAGGGACCTTAAAGATCATCCGGTTCCAACCCCCATGCCATCAGCAGGGACATCTTCCACTAGACCAGGTTGCTCAGAGCTCCATCCAACCTGACCTTGAACACTGCCAGGGAGGAGGCATCCACAGCTTCTCTGGGCAACCTGGGCCAGTGTTTCACCACCCTCATGGCGAAGAATTTCTTTCTCCTATCTAATCTAAATCTGCCCTTTTTTAGTTTAGAGCCGTTCCCCCTTGTTCTATCACTACACACTCTTGTGAAAAGTCCCTCTCCAGCCTTCCTGTAGGCCCCTTCAGGTACTGGAAGGCTGCTAGAAGGTCACCCCGGAGCCTTCTCTTCTCCAGGCTGAACAGCCCCAACTCCCTCAGCCTGTCCTCGTAGGAGAGGTACTCCAGCCCTCTGATCATCGTTGTGGCCCTCCTCTGGACCTGCTCCAACACATCCATGTCCTTCTTATGTTGGGGGCTCCAGAGGTGGATGCAGCACTCCAGGTGGGGTCTCACAAGAGCGGAGTAAAGGGACAGAATCCCCTCCCTTGCCCTGCTGGCCACACTTCTCTTTATACAGCCCAGGATACTGTTGGCTTTCTGGGCTGCAAGCGCACATTGCCGGCTCATGTTGAGCTTCTCATCCACCAGTACCCCCAAGTCCTTCTCCTCAGGGCTGCTCTCAAGCCACTCTCCGCCCAGTTTGTATTTGTGTTTGGGATTGCCCCGACCCACGTGCAGGATCTCGCATTTGGCGTTGTTGAACTTCATGCGGTTCACGCAGGCCCACCTCTCCAGCCTGTCAAGGTCCCTCTGAATGGCATCCCTTCCCTCCAGCGTGTCAACACAGTTGGTGTTGTCGGCAAACTGGCCGAGGGTGCACTCAGTCCCACTGTCCATGTTGCCAAGAAAGACATTAAACAGCACTGGCCCCAGTACCGACCTCTGAGGTACACCACTTGTCACTGGTCTCCACCTGGACATCGAGCCATTGACTGCAACTCTTTGTGTGCATCCATCGAGCCACTTCTTTATCCAATGAGTAGTCCATCTGTCAAATCCATGTCCTTCCAATTTAGAGACAAGGACGTCATGCGGGACAGCGTCGAATGCCTTGCACAAGTCCAGGTAGATGATGTCAGTTGCCCGCCCTTTGTCTACCAACGCTGTAACCCCATCATAGAAGGATACCAAGTTGATCAGGCACGATTTGCCTTTGGTGAAGCCATGTTGGCTGTCCCCAGTCACCTCCTTGTTATCCGTGTGCCTTAGCATGGTTTTGAGGAGGATTTGCTCCATCATCTTGCCAGGCACAGAGGTGAGACTTTCTGGCCTATAGTTCCCCGGGTCTTCTTTTATCGCTTTTTAAAAATGGGGGTGATGTTGGGGATCTATCTACCTACAGCTGTGTTTTAAGTTACTGTTCTCCACTTGAAACAGTACATTCCTGCCTTGTGTCAGGGCAAAAACATGTAGTCTAAGCCACCTGTGCACTCTTAAAGCTAATGGAAGTATAAGCCCTTAGAAACTGAACTATAGTATCTATACCTACTGTTTAAAGCAGTTATGCATTAAATAAATGGTACTTTTTGCAAAATTTCTTACTCATTAAAAAAAAAAAATCTATTTCACACAACTTATCCATTCATATCTAGGAATTCCAGTGAAAAGCAGAGGTTAATTGTATCAGCCTTAAAGGATCAGCACCTCTGTGGGACAACAAACTGATCTAAAACTCTCATTTGCCTTACACATCAAAGGAAATGTTTTACAAATACAGAACCATGTAAGTAATTGAATTGCCTTCAGAGCTGTGAATAAAATGAAATACATGGAACCACACTGAAAGAAGAGTAAGTAGTAACACTAAAGTGCTCAAAATCTTTGGCTTTGAACCTGAAATGTGCTTCCCAGCTTCTCTCATCGTCTTAATGGAAGTTTCAACCAGATGTTACTCAGTGTCTGTCAAAGCTCCTTTCCTACAAAGTTCCTTTGCAGAGCAGAGCCACAAATTAAGGCAGCCAGAAAGATGTCTTACAAATGGCTTTCGCTGCTGGTTTATCACTTTGATATCTCTGCAGACTACTTTGCAAGAGCTTTCTGATTCGCTTTCCTTTTAAAAAAGGACAAAGAAAGATTTGCTTTGTGCTTTATAACACACTTTGTAAGTACTAGCATTTTCCTTTAAATTACATTCAGGGAAGTTGCAGAACCACCAACATTCCAGTATGGGTCAAGGGATGGTATTTAATTTCAGCATTTTATGAATGTTCAGGGACCTTTTATTATTAGAGGATCACCATTAATACTTTCTTTTCTATCACGCTCTGTTTATTTCTATTCACATGACATACTATTACACAGAAAAGTCAAAGTTAGCTGTTTGACCACTGATACTTTACTGCTACGCACTTTACAAATCTCAGCCCACAACTCTAAATCCGGTGATTTAGAGTAAAAAAAAAAATCCTCAATAAAAATCATCTAATAAGTAGACAAGTATTACAACGAACTGGAATGGGAATTGTTGATACTGAATTTCTACAGCTCAAGGAAATTCAGAAGTGTGAAATGCTACTTTAGTAGTATTTTTCACCACGTACTACCAAACTAGAGAGAGACACTTTTCTGATTCATTTTAAAGAGGACTATTCTATTTTCAACAGAGCAAAAACCTTAGTGCACATGCTAATAATACAACACAGACAAGCAAACGGTTCTTTCACCCTCATCGTGCCAAAATGCTATTTCCTAAAGGAGATGTATCCCTAATAAATCACATAAAGCATGATATTTTACCTAATTTTGCTTTAAATCATAATCATCAAAACATGAAACAGGATTCCACGTTAACTCCTAGGACATACAGCTAAGTGATGAAATTTGGGTTTTGAAGGAGGCCTTTTTCTCTTTGACATCTTATACAGTCTCAATTCTACAGCAGTAGTGCCTTACACTGAATGAGTTTAATGAGGTACTTTCACTCTGGAGAAACAGTGTCATGCCTTCTCTGGAATAATTACTTGCAGAGATGCTGTTAAAAAAACAAAAAAGGCAGCACAGTTCACAAAGTTGGTTCTCCTTAGGAACAAGACACAATTAAAGCAGCTTTTGGAGAAGTAATTCTGCTGGAATCTCAAAATCTCTTGTTTAAAACCAGGTAATTAATGACAAATCGTGACACACCCGCACGTATTTCCAGAAACAGTGGATTTCATAAAGATTTTATAGAGAATATACAGCTCTTTCACCCCTTTCTATTACTGTCACTATCGCCATCTCTCTTTTCTTTTCATCTTTTATGATCATGAAAAGAGAAGTTTGTGGAACGAAAAGCAGGAGTTGTAAGAGTTGATTCAAGTTTTTCCAAAGTTCCCTAAAGGTACAACTGCTCTCTCAGAAACCACTGTAAAAATCTCCTAGAAAATAAGACACCTTATGATGCTGCTAGAAATACGGGTGTGCTGGCCAACTGCATTAGCAAAAATTGCACAGCAGTCTGTTGCTCTCAGGAAGTGCTGCACCAAAGACCACCAAATGCGAATGCATTCCACTAAAAGCATATTGGCAGCTACAGAGTTTTATCAATAACATTTTTTCTCATATCAGTGCAGAAATGACACCAACGGTTAGGTAGAAAAAGGTTTAGAACCAAACCAGAAATCTTTCTTGATTGGGAACAGCACCAGACCAAGAGCAGAAAGAAGCCACCAGTCTAACCCTAGCTGCTAACGCCAGAATAATGTCCGACAGGAACTGGCTGGATCAAGAATTATCCACCAAAACACAGCTGGTACCCAAGTTACTCAGCGAGAAGAACTACTTACTAACAAAGCTCCATTTGTGGGTTTACTCAGCGTTAAGGAGGGAACCAGTAACCCCTTGTGAGCCCTGCTAGAAGCAGGGCGCAATACCCTAACAACAGATACCGCCCAGTGACAAGTCTCCTGTGCAACCCTCTCAATCCACAGTCTGATACTAGGAGTACACTTAGAGGACAGGACTGGCTAAATTCGCTGTCGAACCAGACTGGGTCTCCAGACTTCTGACACACGAAAGACCTCCCCCTCTCTCCAACCTTCTAACTCTCATGCAGGGAGAGGGTACCGAGGACCCACAGCCCTGCTGAGGCCCTAGACGTGAAAGACTGTTGAGTAATAATTCAGCTGCTGAAATAATTACAAAAAGAAGCCATGAACTGTCCTGTACAGCTCCTTGTTAGATAGCCAAGGGGAACTAAGAGGCGGTGTAAGATGCTTTGGGGACCTTAGATATAAGCAAGAAATGGGATAACTGAAAGAATAAAGGTACATCTGATTCACAAACACTACCCTACTCCACCAACTTGCCAGTCCTGCTGTTCTGCAACTGCATTTGATCCAGCAGCTCATATTACACCATTAACGATTGCAAGATACCTTTCTGATAAGTCTCACCTTTGTTTTAACACTGTCTGCAACATGTGATGAGGACATAATTCCTGCTAATTAGGAAGAAACTCCACTATATTCAGATCATCACCTTTTTAGTTCATTTTCTTCTCAGTCAGAAAAACCAAATATTTAACAGCATTCCAAAGGTCAAAGGTTTCACATTATTGGTAAAAACCCCCAAACAATTCAAATAATTAATTGTTACTAAAAAAACTAAAGCATCCATTAAAGCCATGAAACTTGCATCTAAGCTTAAACCATTCATTAAAGCAATTTTAACAAGCTAGAAATTTTCCAATTTCTTTCACTTTAGATTTCTTTTGCATGTGAAAAAAAAATAAAACAGGCTAATTTAAAAATATCAAATCTGACCATGAACACTAATATTTGGAAGAAATACACATTTGCATGAACTGAAAACTGAGGCAGAAGCTTCGAAGCTGAGTAAAAGTTTGATAGAAATTCAAGTATCCCAGCTCGTATCAGCTGGCTGCAACACCAAAAAACCTGCAACCCCATAAAAGGGCGGTTTATGCACCTTGCTAGTTATTAGTCCCCATTTTCATACTGATAACATGTTGTCAAAACCTGAAAGTTGAGGACAAATGCAGTATCTTCAAGAAGCAAAGACAATTCCCCAAGTCTACTGCTGGCACAAAAGCATCCCTTCCCCCCTCCGCCCCATGCTCTCTTCGCTGTCAGAAGACGCTTTTCTGCCTCTTTCTTCTTCCTGTTTCATTTTCCACTATTAACGACACAAAACTGAACAGTGCAGCCCCTGAATGAGTAGGAGTCACTGCTGCACACACCACCAAATTAAGTCTCAAGAGGACAAAAACACCTGGGTTTCTCTACCTCATGCCAGAATTGCACTCGGGTCAACAACAGGCTGACAGGGATAACAATAGTTTTTTGTCTTTAACAGAAGCGCAGGGATGATCTCTTCATTACTCTTTGCATTAGTACACGTGAAATAGAGGAATCTGCTTCCCAAGCAGGATCAACCTAGCAAGGGTTAAGCTTAAGGCTGCAGAAAGCTCAAAATGGACTGCTCCCTGAGGAAAAACCCAGTGATCCTGGGATGAGCCTCTCAAGCTCCTGGGCTCACATCCACCCTTCTCTCTCAGCGAGCTCTGAGTTCCTCCACCCAGAGGAACAGCAGCACCCAGCCATCAAGAGATTAGCTACTCGGTTCATCCACATGAATCCTCAGCTCTCGAGATTTTAAAAAGAACTTCAGGGGTGTTTCCAGGCAAGGGAGCAGGTCGAGAGAGATGATTCTGCCCCTCTACTCGGCTCTGGTGAGACCTCACCTGGAGTACTGCGTTCAGCTCTGGAGCCCTCAGCACAAGAAGGACATGGAACTGTTGGAGCGGGTCCAAAGGAGGGCTACAAAAACGATCCGA
>Ga0065711_1002556_pt1 | contig 33033 bp, 15 predicted proteins | sample Hoacrofraction12_FD_59098 | JGI IMG/M metagenome (GOLD analysis project Ga0065711, IMG submission 59098) | Hoatzin crop microbial communities from Cojedes, Venezuela - Epithelial fraction 12 v2 (version 2) | ecosystem: Host-associated > Birds > Digestive system > Esophagus > Crop | place...
ATCCCTCACACAGTCCTCCTCGACCAAGGGAAAGTCGTGCTCTTTGTAGGCTTCTTCTCTTACCTCCGGGGCCTGGGATTCCTGAGGGCCAGTCTTAGCACTGAAGACTGCAGTAAAGAAGGCATTCAGTAGCTCTGCCTTCTCTGCATCCTCCGTTACCAGGACACCCACCTCATTCAGCAGTGGCCCCACATTGTCCCTAGCCTTCCTTTTGCTGCTGATGTAGTTGAAGAAGCCCTTCTTGTTGTTTTTGACATCCCTTGCCAGCTTTAATTCCAGGTGAGCCTTGGCCTTCCTCGTCGCATCCCTGCATGCTCTCACCACGTTTCTGTACTCTTCCCAAGTGCCCAGCCCCTCTTTCCACATTTCCAGGTGCTGAACTCAATATTTCTTCTTGTTAAATTTCACGCATATTGTGAATATGTTTTACAGTTTTTTTTTATTTCCATGTGTAATACAGCTTTTTTCAATGGAAGACTAGTCTTGAAACAGATGGTCTTGATTTACAAAATACTGTTTTATTGTCGTCAGCCCATTTCATACAGCAAAAATTCCTACAGTGAGTCTCTTGTGCTTTGGGGGCTTCATCTGTTACAGTATAGTTTTCTGTTTCTGTCAATGCAGTTGTTCTGGGATGTCCTTATGTGACAAAAAGAACAGACTTAGCAGAAGAACAGACTTACTCGGAACACTTACTCAGCAGAAGACAACCACAGGGTTTTGAACATATGAACAGTTGCTTTAAGACAGGTGATCGAGAAAACTGTTGGCATCAATACCGGTTCACATATAGGTGTTTGGTGAGTGTTTTTGAGAATCCTGTGTTTTATATTCTTTCTGTAATGATTTATGTTAAGGATGCTTCAACCTGTTGAGTAGCCTTCTTTACATTGGTGTTCAGCCAGTGAGAAGTCTATTATCTGGAGATGTGGAAGATATCTGAGATCTGAGAAAAGCCCAAGGTCATGGCCTAAGTACAAATTGGCAAAACATCATCACTGATCAGAATCGTGGTATTATGGATAAAGATATTTAATTATGCCACTACCTATTATTACATAGGGTGTTGCCTGATTTGCTAAAAAAAAAAAAAAAATTGAAGTGTATCTGTAGTCATCAGCCTTTCAGTAGCGTTCTCTAGCAAAAATGGTGATGGGTGCGTGCAGAGCATGATACTGGAACCAAAATGTATCAAGAAGATATTGTGTACTGATAGTGGTATGTGTGTTAATATTGTGCATGAGACCGTATCTCCACCAGTCATTCAGCACTACCTTCTCTTGCCGACAGTTTATGAAACTGTGAGGAACTCTGGTAGATTCTAGGATAGCAGTTCTCATGTACAATCTGGTCTTCATTTTATTAAGAGCTGCATAAAATAAAGAAGATTAGGAAGTTTATATGAAACTATGCTGAAAGTATTTATTCTTTCTTTTCCTTTTGCATTTTGTTTTACGTATCATTATGGGATTTTGCTATGCAAGATATAAACATATATGTATTTGCTGCTTGCATGATGCTTAGCTAGCAGCTCCATACAATAAAGAAAATGAAGCTCAATTTTCAGCTGTAATTTCTATGAGTCTATCAGATAAAGAAGCATGACAGAGTCCTTTTTACAGAAAAAATAAATTCAGTGTATGCAGTGATGTAAAATATGCATTTCTACCCCAAACCACCTTCTGCAAGGTCTCTCTTCTTTTTATGCTGACAATTATTTTCTGAAATATTGTCTTTTCCCGTATCTTTTTCTGATCTGAAATTACTAAAAAAGTGTAAGTCTATAGAGCACAGAACAATTTCTGTAGCTGTCTGTAGGATTTGTGGCAAGGTCTAAAAATATATTTTTAAAAAATTATAAATTGTGGTGAGCAAGGGGGGCAGGCCAGAAAGAAAAACCTGGCTGCAGAAAATTTGGTTCTAATCCATAAAGCAAGTGGTAATCAGTATGTGCACTAGTCAGTTAGACCAGATCCATTTGCACAGCTTTAGAAAACTTTCTCAATTTTTCTCAACCATTTCTACACAGGAGAAGGAGTCTCAAAACAGTAACAAAATTAAAATTGGATGACACGACATCAATTTTCATTGTAACCCTGTTGATGCTGACTAGTGGGACATTTCTGGAAGCTTTTTTTCCACCCATAATTTTCATTGCATTTTCTATTTGAAGGAAAAACAGGTTTAGAAATTTATATGAAGATATCTGTGAACTGTATGGGAAAAGTTATTTTCACAAAGGTTTGGAGATGATGTGTTTAAAGTACACCACAACTACAAGGAAACCTGATGATGACTTGGAGTTCGTGCACTGGTATGGTTGAGGTACATTTCATGCTGGGGTTGAAGGTTGATCTATAGGGAAGGTGACAAAATTCTATATCTGAATTACATCAGAGCTAAGATTTGCTTGACTTCTCATATAATAAGCTGAACAGTTCATGTTACCAACTCATAATGTACAAATGATGCATATTCTTTTAGCTAACTGATTGTTAATGCTGTAGGGTAATAAAACTTATGTTTGGACTCAATTTTTAAACACCCTAAGAAAAAATCAAGCATACAGATAAATAAAAAAAGGAACTCATACTCCAGGAGATTTAGTCCCAAACCAAGGACTAAAGTGAGCTGTTCTGACTGCTAAGCACTGTAGACTTTTTATGAATTATTTAAGGAACAGCACAATTACAAGATTTTATATGAACTTGTCCAGATGCAAAAGACAGGAAAAGACCAAACAGCTGATGAAGCACTGGTTGAAACACTTAGAGATGACTACGTATTCCTACAACATATTGGGGTTTTTCAGCAAATATTTTTCAGAAACATTGCATGGAAGCAAGTGCACAGAAATTTCAAGAGACATTTTTTTAGCATGGTTCTCCCTCATGGAATTATTGTGAGTATATTTGCAAAACACATTGAACCTGTATGGAAAACTGTTGCTTAAAATGGAGAATTTTCTATCTAAAAAATGTTGGTATATATGCTAGCGTGTATTTGAAAGGGATTTGTCGACACTGGACAGATCTCTACAAAAAATCCCAGACAAGGTAACTTTCAGTAGAGCGATTGTTAGAATATGCATCCTTTAGAAGACATCTCCAGGTCATCTACTGGACAGAGTCTGTTCCAAAGACTCTCTGCCCAAAGGTCAGACAACGTACTGACATTGACAAGGCATTGTAGAACTTGAGGAATATAAGCAGTGCATGAAAGGGCAGAATTTCACCGAGTTGATGTCACATACTTATCAGAAGCTGAGTGATGTGACAGATGAGCCAACAGACACATTCATTTCATAAACTTAGCTAGAGGTCATAAAATCTACCAGTGGAGAAAATGTTTGTGTTGCATAACCAACAAGCCAAGCTCCATCAAAATCACTGCTGCTGAGCAGAAAAGAAAAAAAAAATTATAAAAATAAGTAAGTTACATGACAGTGTTCTTGATATTATTTGTAAACTCTGCTTCTTCAAGCTAAACCTAAGACCCCTGTGAGGAAACAGAACATCTCAAATTATTTTATGAAGAACCACATAACTTTCTGCAATGTCTAGGCGTTCCTGGCAATGTGTAGAAAAGCATCATTATAACTGAAGGCATTACTTTGCCTTCAGTGAAATAATTTTTCCCTGCAGTTTATAAAACTAGAACATGGAACCAGTGAAGATACAAAAACCTTAAAGTAGTACCTTCTTTGGTTGATGCATGCAGAATATTGACAGCAGACTATTCAAAGCCAGGTCCAGGCAAGAGAAAATGCAAAGCATAAAATCAAGTAAAACAATCACACTACAAAGGATAGCAGGCCTTTGCCAAATCTTTCAGAATATACTGATATGTTCATAAACACTCAATAACCGAGGTCTAAAAATGCCATTTTTTATCATCTGTGCCAGAAGGTATATAATGGACTTCATCTAGCTTTCATGAAATAGTGCTCTCTGTTTGCTGTTGTACTGCTCCAAAATATAATGTACAAAATTTCTGAAAAATAAATCCTCAAGGTAGGATCCAACACAGACAGCTAATGCTAGACGGGATTTGAACAGTCAGTGGGGAACCAGTTCATTGATATAGTCTCAGAAGTTATGAAATGTCTATTCCTGATAAATCTATATTTGTGTATATGCATTATTAACAAACTGCATGTATGCGTTTGCAAGCTATGATTGAGACAATGGCAAGTGGGATAACAACAGTGAATAGTAAAGCAGTGGGAGAAAAATGAGAATTCTGATATTTGAAATATGCAACTAATGTTCTATCATGGCTAGAATGCTTTCTTGAACATCTGACATCCTTTCACAACTAGAGAGTGTTATGTTTTTATGTCTAATTATTCATTTAGTTTTTTCTCTTGTCTCTGCTGGGTACATCTATTTAACAACTAATAATGCAAACTTTGCTGGTATAGTGTAAAAATTAGCACCGCTAAGGGCACCCTTATAACTACCAAACTAGTTCATTATAATTTGCCTTTTTGGTATCAATAGATGACACTTCTGATCATGGCTATTACTGAAAATTTGTTTTTTGAAGCTCAGTAGTTAATACTATGTTCAGTGAAAAGCTCTTTGATTTTTTTATGGGATCATAACTCTCTAGGAGTAAAAATTCCATTGAAAATACTAGAGGAATCTCAAATAAAATATTCTGGTAAGGTCACTGTTTTCAATGGTTTAAGACACAAAGGAAGTGTAAACTAGTATTCTTTATAGCCTCCTGTACTTTGGAATTTGAAATTTGTGTTAGGATTTTCACTTTTCAGTCATTATATTCAGTGAATTCGTAATTTAAAAAAATTAATCACAGGAGGGCTGCTTGTACATATAATTTCATTTTGAAACATTATTTTAACTTCTTGGTATGCCTTCTAATGCAAAAAATATTAGATTTTGTAGGTAGATTTTTTCTAAATGTGTTTGTTTGTAAACTCTGGTAATTTGTAGTGATCCTAATATGTTGTATGCAGCAATAAATAGCTTACAGAAGATGGAATGATATTCTGTAGTAACAATTTCCATTCAAACAGCTAGTATTACTTTCAATTTGGCAAGCTTTGTGGGTTTTACTAATCATGCCACTGGTACATATCACCGCATGAAGAGTAGGTTGGCTGTTAACTAGGTATGTGTACTGAAATGTGGATAGGGGCACTGTATCAGAAACATTGTCTGACAGTAGTCACTTTTAGCCTATTGAAAGAGTACTGACACTGAAGTGAAATGAGAAATAAAAAAGACAAGACATCAGAGATTCAAAAAATTTACAAGTTTGCAATATGTATGAAGACCCTTTCAGAAATTACTGGCTTTTTAAACATTGCTAGGTGGCGAAGCACAGAAACCTTAATACTGATTTATACAAATACAAGCCTATTCTTATTGTATGAAGAAGCATAAATTCTGGATTTGTGCAAGCATGGCACATGTACAAAGGCAATTTAAATTTTTATCATGCTGAACTGGATAGATGCATGCAGAAATAGTACATTTTAGTGACGCTCTTGGGAAGAAGAACAATGCTTCAAAGATGAAAAGTATTTTAGAAATTTTGAAAATAGAAAAATTCTTAAGTCACCTTATAAAAAAATGACAGAAATTGAAAAATTACAGTGCAGTTTATTTTTTACATGATGAATAATGGGGCTGTCTTGAGACACCATTTTACTGATGCTAAAAGTCTTTCTCTAGGTGGAATCTGACATAATTATATCTGTTCTGCCACATAGTAGTAATCAATGAAATACTCACTTTCCTTTTGCTTTGTAGGTCTTATGTTCACTTTCTGACAAGTTCCAGATTGCTTCACCATTGCATTGCAGTGGTTAGTTAGCATCACTGCTAAAAAAGACTGTATTGGAAGTCTCCTCTCCACAGGGCTGTGTGTGAAATGTCTGTTTGTAACAAATTTCTTTGTGGATTTCTTTGCACTAAGGCACTGCAATAGATTGAAAAAAAAAGGTATTCTTCTCCTTTCTAAAGAAGTTTTAGCTTTTACACATGAATTTAAAATAACTGGCTTTGCATACTCTCATTTAGTGGCATGGATTGCTGCCAGATGTTTTTCACTGTTATTTTATTGTCCATGCGTCTGCTCTGTCCCTCTCTCCATTCTTTATAGGGCTTTCAGGAATAAAATTTAACATATTTACTCTTCTAAGTAAATTAGGAATAGATTTTGATTGATATGCTAGGTGGCAACCGTGGCATAGAACTTCATGCTCAGTGATTATGATAGCTTCAATCAGTATTTTGCCTATATATTTCTGCTGAAATTTAGCTGTTAAACTTTTCTGGGATTTATGATCTTGTAGGATTGAGTCCTTACTTAAAGACAAGGGATTTGGTAGAAGATTCCTAAGGGATTTGGTAGAAGATTCCTCTGATTGCATATCTTGTAATTTAATTCTGACTTTGATAATTTCTTTCAAGTGAGCTGCTTGATGGACAGAGTGATATTTTTCTCATGGTCCAATCTTGTTAGTCCTGCCATGTTACAATCCTCATATTTTTCGGGACCCAGAATTTTGGAGTCAGTTGCTGTGCACTGATTGCTAAATATGCTTCTGCACATACCCTTACTTCAGCAGCTGTCACAGACACTCCAGAGTGGTGAGGGCATAAGGGGACAATCTGTATGACATCCCTTAGTGTTTTCTTGCCCTTAATCCCTTTTCATAGCAGTTATGAAACTTATGAAACCTGAGTTGTGAGCCCTGAATAACATCAGTCTTTGCTGCATCCAAAAGCTCTTGCATTTCATTGTTGTTTCTGTTACGACAGGCCTCTTGAAACTCCTTAACCTCGTACAACTCTGGTCTAGAACACAGACGCAATTCATGAAGGACACAATAAAAGAATCATGCAGGCTTTTCCCCTTTAACTTTGATATTAAAACATTTTTTTCTTTTTTTTTCTTCATTAGTGTTTTGTAGTCTTTTAGATGATGTAAAATTCCTCGGACAGTAGTTATCTTACTAATATCCTATAGACAGGAGAAGAAGGAGAGTGGGTAGGACGTGCCCTGAGATTACTGACCCTTAGTTTATTTAAGAGATAACTTAGACATCTTCTCTGTTGTCTTTTGTAACTGGAAATGGGTATGTGAATTACCAGATCAGCTGCCATTTTTTGTTTGAGACTCAGTTCTCAGTAATTTCCTGTAGAAGACAAAAGCTGTTCTTCAGTGAGGAAATGAGTAATGATGGAAAAGAAGCAAAAAGAAGTCTTTCTGTGAACTAGATTGTGTATGTTGTATCAGGATATAAACTGACAACCATTTAAACAAATGCATGGCTTATGACTGAGAGCAGACATGCTGGAAAATAAAAACTCTGTAGAAAAAATTAATATGGGGTGTCTGCTACCCAGCTTTACTTTGAGAAATATTGTAATGAGTGCCTGCCTCTAGATGTCTTGAAGTCACGATGGCATTTGACAGTCTTTTTGGCAAAGAAGTGAAATCAAACTTGCAGTGTTATTTTTGAGAATATATCACTGACATATCTGCTTAGGAGAGGATGATATTTAGTCTATACTTGTACATGTCGGGCCAAACATAGACTAGACCCAGCCTCCCCAGAAATGAATGACCTGATTTTAGTTTATCATTTTATTTATTGCCATTGACCATGAAAATAAGTAACAATATAATTTTCCAAACTGCCATCTTGCTACCTTTATTATTATTAATATTATTATTTTTATTATATAATAGTCTTGCTTTTTTTCTGTACCTAATCATGTGTTGCTGCAGTATTCATGTAGTGACACCAAGAAGGTTATTAGTCTAAAACATTTAATACTAAGAACCAAGAAAACCACTAACACAAATGCCCCAAAGTACAGGTGTTTCACTGCAACAACAAAAATTGCAGGAAGGCAAAACTGCATGTTTCATAAAAATGAAGCTCGTTAAAATGAGACAGAGGATAATATTTGTTTAAAAATACAGAAAATCACAAATGTATATAGTTGACAATATTTATTTTGAGATAACAATCTTGTTATTTTAATGATTGAATTACTGTCTTACTATTAACTATCCTATATGAAAAGAATTATTTTCTCTAATTCATTAAAAATGCTGTCAGAAGATTAATTCTTGACAGAGGAACCTAAGCATGGATACACACGACTCGTTGCAGAGGTTTTTCAACCTATATCAGGTTATCCATGCCAGACACATTGTGTACTCTAATATCTTAGCCACTGGTATTTGTGCAGCTCTGCACAGCAGAAAGAATGTCTCCTATACAGCGTAAGAATTTTTCAGCTCCAGTAGGTTTGCTAATAATACTTTATAATTCCTTTGTCAGCATAGCTTTGCTGTTTGCAGTAACTGAGGATCTGTAACCTCGTGATTACAGAACATTTCAATTCAGGCACTAGATGAGGAAAAAAAATCTAACATGTTTACCCATCTCTGCTATTGTTCAACAGTTACAAAATGAAACCACTATGTGAATCAGAAGCTTAGGTAGCAATTATGGAACACTGTACCTGCCACAGTTACAGTCTCAGTCAAAATTCCTTAACTTCTTTCTTAAGAGACCATCCCTTGGGGATATTCTTGTTTCTATAACCTTTTATTTCACAGTTTTGTTTTTATAAAACAGATGATGCTTTAGGTCTTAGCTTTTTTTCATCAAAGACCAAATTTATTATATTGTGTTTTATAATAACATTGTATTGCCTGGTGTAGGACAACTTTCACATTACTGAGGTAGATGTAGTTAGGAATACTGTGTATTGCCTGGTGTAGGACAACTTTCACATTATTGAGGTAGATGTAGTTAGGAATACTGAAATCTGGCACAGCAGCTGTCAAAGGATTTTCATGCTTATTGTTTGTTTATTTTATGTACATACTGATGACTCTGTGTGTGTGTATATGCATGTGTAAACATAGACCACGCAACTTAGTGAAAGAAATCTTAAAGAGCAAGGAAACCTGCAGATATTTACTGGCTTTTCCTGTCAGCTGGAAAGTAATATGAATGAATCAAAGAATCATAGAATCACAGGTTTGAGAAGANCTCTAAGATCATGAAGTCCAACCATCCACCCAATCCCACCATGCCTACTAAACCATATCCCAAAGTGCCACAACTACACATTTTTTTAAACACCTCCAGGGGCCAGGACTCAACCACTTTCCTGGGCAGCCTGTTCCAAAGCCTGACCACTCTTTCAGTAAAGAAATTTTTCCTGATATCTAATCTAAAGGGGCCATTGCCTCTTGTCCTATCACTGGTTAGTTGGGAGAAGAGACTAACCCCTGCCTCCAGGATTTTTTCATACTTATAGAAAGAAACATGTCTTTGAGCCATAAAGGAAACATGTCATAGGAATCAGCCTCTGTCTTTCAATTCAGAACTCTTTTCCATTAACTTCCATGGAATTAGAGTCAAGCACTTCATGATGAGTCCTGTGGAAAACCTAGGAAGAAAGATCAGTAATGTCATCAAGAATTTTCTGTTCCAAATGCTAGTGATCTCTCAGGAGCAACTGAGGCAGAAGATTCCTTGCATGAGAGAATCTATGACTAAAACAACTGAATACAACAGAATCAGGCACAAAAATATTTCCTAGTTATGTTTGATTACAGCAGTAGAATGATACTACACATTCATGGCATGTGATAGATAGGCTTTTAGCAGATTGCAATGTCTCTTATTATATTGCACCTAATAATTATCATAACTTGTACTTCATGCAAAAACAGTCAACAGAAAAAAAGATCTTGAAAAAAAATTTAGTGTCTGTGGTGTAGACAATCAGAGAGAAGGACCTGTGTAAGTTCTGCTTTCATTGAACTGCTATTAAAATAATCAGACTCCATTATTAGCCTGGAAAGCTAAGCCACGCACATCATAAATAGTCATGTCATTGTTACTGAAATGCATTTAGCCCATCTTTTATGCTTTTCTTTTTAAGTTTCCAAAATATAGTTGTGACTGATACAGTCACCTACATCAAATGGAAATCTTCCTCCAAGATAGAACATTCATCAGAATGGCCATGAAACCTACAAGGGAGGAGCACTAAGGATCGGGAGGTGATTACATCTAAGAGAAGAGATAGAGGGCAATGTCCCCTGATCCCCACATGGTGCCTCTCTGCACTACCATATATGCATCTGTGCATATTTATTATTGTGTTTCCTTTATCAGATACTCTTATATATCCGTTAACTTGCTGGTTTCTGTGGAAAATAAGGAAGACCTATTTCTCAGAACTTCTTGACTATATTGAAGTACATTGATCATCGTGAAGATTAGTTATTTTGGAAAACCTGTTGTGATTCCGCATACAGTTCTGCACACAGAAAGTATGTGTGTGTATATACTCTTCATTGCAGTGAAAATGTGTTTAGAGTACTAGAAACAGAAAGTTCTCAGATATATGACTTTTGTTTGTAAAAATTTAAGACAAATGAAGAGGAAAATGTAACTCACCTCTCATGCAAAAAGACTTCAACCCAGACAAAATCAACACAAACCAAAATAAATCAAAATGCTAAGTTGAGGCAAAGAGTTTTAGGGGAAGGTCAAGGAAAGAGATGTGAAAATTTACTAAAAATGTGGCCACAGGGAAAAAAGGGTATGACTACTGAGGATATTCAGATTATTTACACAAGATGAAACACTACAGTGAAATTTATAGGTAACTTTGTAAGATTTTATTTAAATGACTTTAGACCCTCAGCCTTTGACAAATAGATCAGGTGTCATCTGAAGCAGACATTGGGACTGGAGGCCAGTCAAACTGATTGCCATTCTGGAAGTTGGCAGTTACGTTGCCACCTAGTCATTTTGACTGCAATACTCTGACGTATGGGTCCAATTCAAGCTGAAGAGTTTAGACCTTAAAATATACTGTATTTTGAGTCCTCAAAACCTAAAACTGAGTTTTCAGTTTGGCATATGTAATAGGAGACATAAATATTAAGATGTACACTTTCAGTCAGAGTAACTGTCTGGTTTTGTCAGAAGATATGAGTTCATAGAGCAAATGAAAGCTGCAGACTCCCCTTGTGGTTTGTGCTCTTAGTACTGGATCGGAAAGGAGAGTGTAAGTTGTAGTTTTACTGACAGAACATTGGAAAAATCTTCTGTTTGGAGTCTGGTAATATGCTAATTTCCTTTGCATGTTAAACTTTTCACAAGGTTTAGATGACATCCTTAAAATCCCTTACTAAGAGCTTAGAATGAAGTGGGATACTATATCTCGAGATTCCAGGATCTTGGTATTAAAGAACTAACATTAACAATATCAACCTTAAGAATCTTTTTCCTCTTGACAACTGAACAACTTCCTAAATTTAATTCAGTGTGCTTGATACTTCATGGATTTAGTAACTGCAGTTACATTTTGACTTTAACTGGAAAATTTAATGATTCAGTTTGTAGTTTTAGCATAGTTTATAATAGCAAGATGTTTTTCTTTAAACTGAGAGCATAGATCAGGACCCTGTATGTGTCTACAGAGAAACGACTGCCTGCTTACATCTAAGTTAAATTTTACATGCCTCTAAAAGCTCAGAAGAGGAATTCTGATGTTTATTCAACTTTTGTTCTAATCATTGGTGTCAAAAAAACTCATGTACAGGTAATTTTCCATTTAATCTACACATGGATTACCAAAGAAGTCTTTTGGCTGTTCTAAGATATTTCTTGTATTTACTTAGGTGCAAACACTTGCTGACTTCTGTAAATGTTGGATGTTGGCTGGTGGTAGGTAGCACACTGTGTCTTTTGTACTTCCTAAAATCCCTTCCAGCTGTGATTATGCCACATATTTTCTCATGCTCTTTTAAAGTTTCTAATGTACCTACAGTGATTAAATATTATTTATTGAGATTGTAAGCTGTTCTTATTGTTTGTTTCAGTGGGAGATGCGAGAAACACAAATTGCTTCTTTGAAAAACAGCTGTTTGAAAAACATGAATGAGTTAGTTTCCTTTTGTGCATTGCTTTGTTGTCCTACTTGTAAAGACTACGAAAAGGATGTCTCTGAGCACTAGGTGGCTTTCTCTCAACATTGCCCTTAAGGCTTATGCACACTGGTGGGGTGCTGTTTCCAAAAATAACAGAACTAATTTTACATAAGCTTTTGTTATGCCACTTAGGTCAGTCATCTGTAGGTCCTTTCTAGCTGCATTAGTTCATATCTCGGGTTTTAAGCCTTTCCTTCAATTAAATTCTGCTGCTTTTAAAGCTTAACAACTTGTTTTATTTATACAGCTTTGAGACCTCTTAAGAACCCCTTCAAGGCAGCTACTTTTCAAAGTAAACAGAGAGCAACTGGGCTTTACAAAAGCAATCTTCTCTCCTTATCTCATGCTTTTTCTGGATTGTAACTGAATCTGCTGAACTCGAAGCCGATTTCTTCATATACTCATGCATGTTTTATACCTCATACCTAGACAATTTCACTTAATTGCTCTGCAAGACCACAGGTATTCGCTTGAGCCCTAACTTTTATATATTAAGTTGTTATTTAAGTAACATTTTTTTAAGTAATTTCTAAGCATTCATAACTGTAGTCTGCTTTCTAAAAAAGTCTCTTTTCAAAGCATAAAACATAAATACAACACTTTGAAGTATCTGCGGATATAAAGTTTTACAGAACTTAGATAAGTGCTAAAACTGAAGTTACAGATGAAGAATAACAGCAGAGTTCTTTGTCGACTGTTCTATCACAGTGCAGTCCAATGCTAAAATATTACATATAGAGTTGTCAGAATGTTTCAGATCTATTCATTTCTCTTTCATCAGTGTTCTTCTTAATGAGGCTGGCTGGAAAATAAGGATTCTGGCTTTTTATATAAACTTGAAAGCTTTGAAAATTTCTGTTCTGCAACGAGATGGCTGAGAGATTTATTTTCCTTTAAATAGTCTCCTCCAGAGAGAAAACTGATGATAACAATAAGTTACATTCTTAGAAGACTTTTCTGGGATATGGAGTATTCACAACTTGTCTCTCTCTGGAACACAGCCTACAACATGAATATTCCTCAACAAGAATTTGTAATTTTTCAGGCCAAGTCTGTTCCTTGTCCTTGACCAACCAGTCCATCTTGACCATGAGAATTTCCTATAATAGTTACTTTGGCAGGAAAAAAAAAACAAAAATCAACGTTTATTTTAAAAAATAGAAAGAAATCATCCCTCACTCTTAACCATTTGTGGTTTTTTGAATAGGTTATGTATTTTGTAGAACAATGTTATAGTTTAGCTGCGACCTGCAACAAAAGCGCCACGTGGCCGCCCCTCCCGCCACCGAGGTGCGGAGGAGAATGTAAAGAAACAGGCAGAAACTGGTGAGATAAGGGCAGTTTAACAGAACAGCAAACAAAGGGAACAGGAACAACAACGATACAGATAAGGAGAAAACACAACACAAACCGCACAACACAGAGAGCGCCACTCTCACCGCCCGCCGTTGTATGCTCCCGAGCCACAAGTGAGTTCCTGCCTCGCAGCTCCCCCCCAGCTGGAACCCAGCATCACGGCACATGGTATCGAATACCCTGTTCTGTTTGGCCAGGTGGGGTCAGCCTGCCCGACTGTGTCCCCTCCTGGTTTTCAGTGAAAATTAACCCTGTCCTGGCCAAACCCAGGACAAACAACTTTCCTTCAACAGTGTTTTTATTATCAAGGATATCAAGACCATGTTTATTTAAATAAATAAGGCCCACTGTCCTTTATTAAAAAGAAAAAAGAAGATATTATAATCTGAGTTTCATTCATAACTCTAGAATAATTTGAGTGAGATTAAAGTAGTAGACATACATTTTTTAGTTTACCTTCAGTAGAGTAAGTATAAGTGAGATTGTACTGTTACAGTTTTATCTAATGTGTTAAGCCTTGGAGAAATATGATGCATAAATGTTTCAAAGTGTCAGACTAGATACTTTAGGGAGGGTAGCAACTTATTAGGCTTTACTGCAACTCGTGCAAAAAGTGCTTCATGTTTCTTCTAAGCTTCTTTCTCACCTGAACAGCTTAGTTTGTAGCCTTCTTTTATTTTTTTTTTAATTTCCCATTTTATGAACTCTTTTTTTAAGGCTGATTTTATTTTTAACTAAAGATTTTTCCTTAAAAATATTTGTTTAGAATCCTGTATTTGCTCTTTTACCAAACAGACCTTTGAGTTGAATAGTAATAACCAAATTTTGATACTTCCATATTTGCTTACTAGGGGCTCCCAAATACTCCTTTCAGAATGAATGTGTAATATTCTTCAGTTTTATTTTCCAGTCTATCTACACTCAAGATCATTTCAATTTTTTTTTTGTCTGTTTTTTATTGTATGGCTACATAATCAGTGTTTCTACTAGACTGGAAATATATGAAGTGTTCACACATTCCTTTAGAAATACAGGATAATTTAACTAGCATTTGTGCCTAACATTCATTCCACTCTAAGAGTTTTGGATCAAGGATGAATTAAATGCTTACAGTCATAGCTGTCTTTGAGATATTTATATAGTACTGGACTAATATCACCTTAGTGTTATTTAGCATTGACGAACAGCAGAATGCATAAATTTCCTCATACAAAATGGGGTATACACCAAAGTGGAAAAAAGAGTTGAGAGACTCCACTGCTATGTAGGACATCTGATTTTCTTATCTCTTTCTTTTCGTCTTTCTTACTTCTCAGGTGGAGTGAAAAATTGCTGCTACAATGTAGATGGAAATCAAAGACCTTTTTCCAGCAGTACCCAATTCTAGGTGTGATCTCTGATGTTAGGTTGCAGGATTATCCCTTCCTTTGTAACTATAGACACGGATAGACTGGGCATAGGTCTGCTTGCACACAATTAGAGGAGTCCTTCACCTCCTTTTATGCTGATCCTATTTTAGAGAAGGGTGAGAGGATCTCATAAAAATTGCAGTTAGCACAGTAGTCCATCCCTGGAGATGCTTTTCTGAACTTCAGCTCTACAGTTGGAGAACTAGACATTACTACTCCTGACTTTCAGTTATTTCCCAGAAGTTGATCCTGTGGTACAGCTTAATCTGATTCACAGCAAGACAGTAAGGTACAGGTGTTTGTCTAGCCATTTTCCAGAATAAGCCTGGAAGTTCATTTTTCTGAAATACACCTCTCCACGCAACAAGATTAGATGTGTTAGAAGTATTTTTAAAGAGCATTGGCAGACCAGGTTCAAAAAAGCCTTATAGTTTAAGAAATGCTAGAGATTCATTCTTAAAAAAGATTGAATACAGCAGCTGGTGCCTTAGTTCATCAAATTAAATGCTTAATCTACTAGTTCTGAAGGCAGTGTTTCTGTGTCTTTCCTGCTAATGTTGTCAGTTTTTATCCCTCCTAAGTAGTACCTCAAAGACTGCCTGGGGCTCAACAGAGAAGTAAGGTCTTCGAGGCTAAGTCATGAGCAGGGAATCTAGCCCTTGTGGCCATGGTTTTCATTTCCCAGTACTTGGTAGGATGAGACTCCTCTTCTGAGATTTCATTTTTTTTCCTTTTTGTTTTCCCTTGACACACAGTACCTTTTTATGTAACATCTGTGTCTACCTTGCTAACATGCTGTATGAAATGTTCCTTAAAAAGGAATGCTCATCATTGTCTGAAATAAGCTTTTAAGTCTTACTTGATACTGATACGGTGTTTTGAAAGTGATACATTAAGGTATTTTCCTTAGCAACATTCCTATTGCTAATATGCACTTAGAATGTTATCTTCTTGTCATGGAGATAGTTGTACTCAATTTCTTCCTGTTACTTTTTATTTCAAACTTCAGAAACTTCCTCCTGTGAAAATTTGTGCAGCGATCCCAGAGCAAGACAGTTTGCTTCTTGCTCCTCCATCACACTTTCTAGACTGTTTTTGATATTTTTAGGCGCTGTATTTGTTAAACATATAATCTCCAAACTTACACATTCCTGGAGGAATCCAGGACTGGACAACATTTCTCCAATAACTATAACTATGAATATGGATGTGGTTACATTTTTTCTTAGTATTTCTCAGACAGTATTAACACTTTACTGATGTTGTTTCTTTTGTTACCATTAACATTTGAAGAGCTTTGTTTGATTAAACTGTGGTATTAGGAAACCAAGGGTTCTTACCCTCCCAAGCACATTCACACACAACTTGAGAGATTATTCTCTAAGCCAGTGTTTTCAAATCACAAAGGTTAGGCTATTATTCACATTGGTTTTGAAAGGCTTAGTTAATGTTAATGTTTAACCATAAAGCTTTACAAATGGGAAATTTAACCAATGTGAAAAATATTCTGAAGATGTATTTTGAAGATATTTGCACAGATATATTTGCACTACAAATAGAAGGTTCTTATTTTTGAGAGAACAATATAAGGATAATTTAGTTCATGTTTTTGGAAAATATCAATTTGATGCATACATCATTCATCTGCACATGACATCACCCCTGAAATTTACAAGAGTAAAAAATGAATCAATGCAGTGGAATCTATAATTTCCAAAGATTTTAGGCTAGACTGTTGTCCAGTCATAGAGATACTTTTATGGAGTATCTCCTCACTATGGAAATTTGTGTCTTAATTACTTTAAGCATGACAGTAAATAATTACACTTATTAGTTCATTAAATCTTCTTCCTTTCTTTTGTATGAATCTATGCTCTTTTGTGTTCTGAATGCCAGTTCTCTACTGCTTAAACTGACTTCTCCTCTTCCAACTAAGAAAAAAGGCTCAGGCATCCAGGCTTTTGCAATTACCTGAATTTTGTGGTTGGCCTTCATGCTTAATCATTCTGGATTGCTGGCTAGCATTTTTAGTACACACATTTTTGGTTCCCACATTCTTCAGTGCACAAGAAACTTTCTAGTTTTGTGGTTAGAAGAAAAGAAATTGTAGGTAAGCTGCTTTGCATTTTGCTTTTTTTATTTTAAAGCTGACATACTTGTTCTTTCTGAGTTTGTTTTTTTTTCTTTCTTCCAGTTTCCTTGTTTGTCAAGTACATTGGTACAAATGAAAATGATGCTTCATACCCTAGAAAAATATCTTTTACAAAAATGTCTTATTAAGAACACATTAGTTCCAAGAGAGAGAAGGCTAATCCTACTGCACTATAAATCAAATTCTATTATTTATTGTGGTGTCATAGATGTTCAGTCATAATAAATGGTGTACCAGGTAAGATGCTAGTAAGAATTCTGCATATGTGAAGAATTCAATGATTCTAAGAGGACAGATCATGAAGCCTTCTGGGCTTCCCATGATCTTAATAAATATAAACAATGGATTAATTTTTAGGTCAGGGATATTACTTCAAAGTACCAAAAGATTTAGAGTTTAATTAAAAAAGATGTGCATGAAAGGTAATTCCTATAATTTTTGTTTGGACATAAAAAGGAGCCTTCAATACTGATACTAAAATTCTTGATATGAACAGCTCTTAGGTATTTTTTCACCTTGTAATTGTTTTTGAAATTAGCTGTCTGAGGGTTCCTTGAAGAGCAGAAATTACATACAAGCTTTTGTCCAGCTGAAAAGCTGAAAAAAGGGAATGCAGTGTTTTAGCTGGAGTTGGTCTTGGTCTACATAGGACTTTTCATATTTTTTAATTTTGATAGTGTCATTGTACCAATAACAAACTGTTTAAGCAATATTGGTGCAATATTAAATTATAGTCTGTAATTGTAAAGTAAGACTCATCCTTGACTTTTGTTTTGTTAAATCATTTCCGTAACTTAAATTGGAATTAGAGAGTACACATAGGTTATGTGGCTACATATTTAGTGACTTTCATTCACTTTCTGTGTTATAGCACTATAACTTGTGTAGACAAGCATGCAAACAATCTAGTGCAACCTTGAGTAGCTATAAACCATACTGTTGTCCAGCGAAGCTCTTTGATATAAGAGTTCCAATGCTGTTTTAGAGACATTTTGATTGTTTGCTTAAAGGTCTGTCCCAGCCATGTCTTGTCTGGATCTTAGAGTCTGGATTCACCATTTATCTGTCAGCAGGAAATCATCTTCAAAATACTTTAAATCTGGACTTGGAGATTGCTGCCTTCTAAGGACCTGTTTAATAACCTTTCATTTGTACTTTTACTAAACTGATGCAAATTACAGAGCTATACCGAAGGATATCTTAAATGTAATACCAGAGTAAACAGTGGCTCTTTCCTTCCTTATCAGAAGTTACATCTAGTGAAATTGTGAATGCTTGCTTTGAACAGATCGTAACACTTTATTATGTGACAGATAATCTGCAGTAATTATAAACAATAAACTGTGGTTAGAGTGCTCCAGTCTATTTGGCATATTTTCTGTGTATCTGCAAAACACAATGAAGGTTTTAACAGTGCCCACAACCAAAAGTTTCTTAAGGTTTCGGTACTGAGTATATGAAACATTTGTCTGCTGTCTGCAGTCTAATTACTGAACAAGTTTCTTTCAGAATTTGAATGTTTAAAAGTGAGCATTTGGCTAATTGTTTGTAAGTGTGAGTGTATGCATGCAGTACAGAGAAGATACCATCAGATGATTAGACTGATAGCCACTTTTGAACAGTGTTCTGGGTCTGTTCTTACATTCTTCTATCAGTGTTGTCTTTAGTTGTATTAGTGCTCTCTTGAAACTCCTTCTGTATCATTTTTTTCTGTATCATTTCTCCTGGCAGCTGTTCTCTTACATAGAAAAAAATGTAAAGGTTACTTTTAAGGCATCAGATAGTCTTAGCATCTGGCTAATTGCTCATCTTCATTCTGCATTTTTCAATTTGTTTGCTCTCTATCCTGTTTTCACCCAATCTTTTATTACTCCACTCCAATTTCCTATTCATGTTCTTACATCCTGTACACATATTATTTCTTTATCTTTTGTTGCCATGTTGTATGAATTATAGTGTCTTTGTTGCCATTTGTTAACTGTATCATTAACTGTCTGTTGATAAACTTGCACAAAACCAAAGAGATTCTGAGGAACATGTGAAGTACACATCTGCCTATAACTAGGCTATTTGAAAAAGGAAGAGTTAAATTTTCCTTCCTATTGTTTTTAGTTTAAAAGTATGTGGTTACTAGTGAAAGTGAATAATATTTGTGTTTTATGACAACTTATATTTGATGACAAATATATTGCTTAAGTGGTAATGTTTTTTTTTTCATATTTGTGAACATAGTTTGTTAGATATTTCAAACTGTTTTCTCTGTTTGGTGGGTATTTATGCATTAACTAAGATACAATAATTAATTTGTATATGTTTTTTTTGTTTCATTTGTCCTGCAATTTACCAAATTAGAGACTTGAACTCTTGCTGTTTTTCTTTAGAACCATAGAAAAGACTAGCTTAGAAGGTACATTTGGAGGTCATCTTGTGTCACTACTGTAACTATACATTTGAATAGCTAGCAACACAGCAGATAACAAGACTGGCAATGTATTCCTTCAAAACTCTGTTAAAAGCAGGGCACTAGTTTTGGTTGGTAAAGAACAGATTATGTCGGGGAAACTGCATCAGAGTCTCAAACCAATCATGAAATACAGATATGATCCAAATAAATACTAATGTGAACTTTTTAGAAGGGGTAAATCTCTCTTTTAGTTTGCCTCTATTTTCAGAGCATGGGATAACATCTTCTGAGGCATCCACACAACAATAGTGATAGCAAGAAATAGATGGAAGTCCTAAGTCAGTTTTCTGAAAGAATTTTAGTCAGGAATAAGGAGGTGGTCCTGTGCAGAAGTTAGCCCTTTAACAAAAGTAAATAACAAGCCTTAAGGCTGGTGCTGTTCATTAGTGTTTGTGGTCCAATGGCTTTTCAGCACTATTAGTGTAAGACAGTTAACTGCTAGAAAAATCTGGGACTATAAGAAGAACAATATGGGTAAATAAGAAGCAGTTGCAGTAATTGTCTGAAGAGGTGATTATTAAAGGAGACAAGTAGCTTTAGAAAAATAGCCATTGTGGTGATTCTGAATCAGAAGAATTTCTTCAGAAGCCATGTACCTATGTTTCAGACATATGAAATCCTTAGATTACCTTTCATGATCACAACCTTTCATGTAGTTGTTTGTTTTATTTTTTTTAAAGATGCACTAATACACCTCCAACATAGTACTAACTATGGACAATTATTGAACTTGTTACTTTGTGATTTCTTTTTTATTGCATTCTATGTACTCTCATGCACTTCTTTCAGTGTAAGCCTATAGGTGAATGAATACACTTGTATCATAAGGATTTAGCAACCCAATTTGCAAATACATTCCCTTTCAGGAAATCTGAAGTTATTACCCATGTTTTAGTTTTAGCTACTTTTTATTTGAGTATACCTCTCCTTCATAATTTCTCCTTAATTATAAATTTTTATTGTAGATGTAAACAGTGTTCTTAATGTAAAATAAATCTAAAATTTTATTTTTTCATATTATAATAAGTTTCCTTCCTAACTATTTGTACAAGCAGATGTGTTTACACATGCATAGTGGGAAACAGACTTTTTTTCCGTACAGCAAAGACTAGAAGGTTGTATAAAATGGTATATTGGTTTTATAAATCTGCTCATTATAAATTGGTTCTAGAAATTGGTTTATTCAATAGTCAGCACTGGGATTGTATTGGAATCTCTGATTCTTTGTGCTCTGAAAGTGTAGGAATTAGGGAATTTAAATGCTTTAAATAAGAGAGTGAGGGAGTTAGTGAATAACTCAAAATCACTTCTTTCAAAGTACATACTTGTTAGGCTTGAACTTCTGATTTTTAAATAGCAGTGTAGGGATAGGGTAGACAATTTCCTCTATATTTTCCAATTACTTTTGAACATTTTCATATGGAATGAAGATCATGTTTTATTCTATTATTGTGAATATTTTGCAAACAAGCGATTTTTTTTCTTGGATTTCTTATCTTTCTAAAGGTGTGATGAAAAAAATAATTCTGCAGAATGAATCATGTGTTGAATAGTGAGTTTGTTTGCTTGTGTTATGGCGTATTCACACAGTGTAATATGAATTCAGAGACTGGTAAGGGTATCATAAATTCTGTACTACTTCTCTGAGCAGTAATAAAACAGCCAGAACAGACATCAACAAAGTACAGTGTTAGGTAATGGGAGATCGAAAAATAATCCAGTAAACACTAGGAAAGCTGCAGTTTTCTTTTTCTCATGCAAAAGTTTTTTGAGATTATATAAACTTTGCCTGTATCGGTCTGCCAATAATCAATGTTTTTTCAAAGAACTCAAGTTAACTTTGTTTCCAAAAAGAATGACTTGATTTTTCGTCATAGTATAGTACACATAGTTTGTTTTTTAATGTGTATATAAGTATGCAGTAAATAAATTAGGAGTAAAACATTAGGAGCAACAGAACAGCACTGTGGCAAAACCTAATCATTAGGGATGGCGACTAATGCATACCTGGGACTTACTACCGAAGCTTCAATCTCCTGCTAGAGTAGTCTAGCTCTTTTTACTCTTATTCGGAGTATTTAGTGTGTGGTGATACATTTCAGGAAGGGAAGGATGGATATTGTTTCCAGCCAGAGCAGTCCATAGCCTGGTGCTTGAGCTACTCTGGGGAAAGAGAAGCAAACCTTCATTCTTGGCTTTTGGGAAGCCTGGCTGTGTGAAAAAATCCTTTTTTTTTTCCCCTTGAAAAGTAACTGCTATTAGATCTGTGACAAAACACTGTAGACATCGAAGTGATTCTCTTTTTTGTGTATCAACTCACAGGAGGCATCTCCATGCATTTTAATGGAAGGTCATCAGAGAAGTTTCGGTTCATCTTTATTCTCAAAGTTTCCTATTGATCAGGTTTAATTAGATATTGAACATATACACCATGCATTAGGCCTTCGGAAAACAGAAGGCCTCACATTCAGGTTTAAATTTGTGCTCCCCATCCCACGGTTTAAATGATTCAAATTGAAATATCATTACTGTTTTGTCTGTCAATACCTTACATTGAAATACTTCATTGGCATTTTTCTTACAGGTGTATATTATTGGCACAGAAAATGAAATGATAATGATAATGATAATGATAATGATGGTGATGATGATAATAATATTTATTAATATTATTAATATTATATTGTTGTCATTGTTAAAAGTTATAGTGGAATTGCCAAAGTCACAGATAATTTTGGTTAAATGATGGGGTGGAGGGGACTGACATTTTAAAGCACTTATTTTATGCTAGTGGACAAAACAAGAGGGTAAATAAAGTTTTTTAAATCATAATTATCAATTGAAAATGCCTAAAAATATTTAAGCAAAACGTTTTTTTGACAATTTAACATACAGAAGCCAATTTCAGAAATCTTTATGTCTGCCATGCAATAAAATCCATCATACTGTGAAACTGATTGTACAAACAATATGCATTTAAACATATGTTGCTGGTTCCACTATCATTTTTAACCCTTCATGTCATAGAAATTAAATACCCTGCATAATATAAATGAAATAAAACTATATTTTTTCCATTTTAGAAATAAGATTATTTTCTAACACTAAGTTTTTCTAAACAAATATAAACTGGCTAGTCTTAGTAATGAAATGTAATGGTCCACTCACAAAAAAAGGCCTGCAATTATGTCCTGATATTTATATGTGCAGTTACTATGGCTGCAAACATGGTAGCCACCACCTCAGTAAAGAGGGGAAAAAAACCCACACCACAAACAATACACCAGCAGCACAACTCAGATTATAGATGCCTATGAACACTGAGGTATGCTGTAATACCGTTCTACTTCTTCCTGAAATATTGTATTCCTGTGTTGCACAGTAACCTTGAGGTTAGAACATGATACAAGACATGGTTTTCCAAAGGTTACTTTGACAGTTAACGAGCAAGATGCAATAATTTCTAGTGAACAGGCTAATCTAAAGTTAACTCTAAACATACATAATAGAAATGACCAATTAGGATTGGCCATTACAAGCCAAGATGCTTCATTATTGTATTTTCTCTTTAATTTGAATGAATTTGTGTCTCTTTTTTTTTCCTCAAGAGGCATTTTTTGTTGCCCGTGTTGTTCACGATGTTTTCTTTTTTTTTTTTTTTCAGGGGCGGTGCTTCATCTATGTAAATATTATTGCATTAAATCACATAATGTTGCTCTTTTAATGTTCTAAAGTAGGATTGACGTATATCAGTTTTTCTTGAGACTTTCAATATTAAGATGCAAATAGTGCTGGGAGGAGCAGTTTTGAAAAAGAGTACTTAAAAAAGGGGCACCAAAGAAGATTTAGTGATTAGGCTGACATTCACCATTGCTCCCATTGTAAATGAAGAAGGAGATTTGTCTGTGTTACAAGTTCTTTGTTCCCTTCCAAGAAAAAAACAGTTCAACCATAAAATGAGTGAATGTACCACTGGGGAAATCCCAAAGCCTTCCAGATATGTAGTGAACAGCAGAGTAGATCTGGGGAAGGAGCCAGTCAGTCAATCAATTAAAAAGACTACAAGCCCATGACAAAGTATTTACTGTCAACTCAGAAACGGGCAACAAAATTATTTGTCTTCAATACGAATAATAAAAACTTAGGATCCTTCAACACCTCTGATTATAGAGGGGAGTGGAGGGGAAGCTAGTATAAATAAAATGCTGTGATGTGTTTGCCAAACAGAGTAAATTCTGGGAAGAGACCAATTAATTAATGTCACTCTGAATAATGATTTGTGGTGGTGTCTGTAAAAGAAGATCCCTCAGACACTGCAAGCTGTTGCCTTAGAAATTGAGCCTGCCTAATTAGCTAGATGACATAGACGGTGGATCCTTCAAGATGGTACACCGTCTGGTCTGACTAACATGCAAAACAAGCATCAACAATGAGGAGGCTGACAAAGATAAATGTAAATGAGAGCCCCAAGAGCAACAGCACAGGGAGTTATTGTAGCAGGTCAGTGAAGAAAAACACCTGGATAGGAATTACAGTCAGATGACCTATTAAAAACATATGGAAAATGCCAATTGAAACTGAAACACGTTGCAAGGGTGCTCAGTACATGTTTTTGAAGACCAAACATCTGTCTGTGTAAAACAGCTTAAGCTCATAAACTCATAAACTCATAAACTCAGATACAAGGAACAGGATCACCCCTCTTTAAGTAATGCTGTAACACAAAATTTTCAAAAACAAGGACCAGTACTTCACTTTCAGTGACAGCACTGCTGGGATAAGTTAATTACTGAAATGCAGTGCAGATGAACATTTCCTATAATGTAACAAACATTATAGGTGCAGGGAATATACAGATGAAAAGAAATTTCACACTAGTAACTTCAGTGACGAAAAATAGAGGAATGACAAATGAGTAATCTCAGTGACACAGATCATCTGGTTTTTGAAGACATCAAGAAAAGAAGGATGAGGTACCAAGGGTATCATGTGAAGATTAAAAAAAAGAAAAAGAAACCTCTCATAAATTTATTTTAAATCTGAATTTCATCTTACTCAGAAATTTTGACATAAGTAATATTACAGAGGATATTGCCAACTAATCTGATGAACAGCCTGGGAATTTTGGCTATAATAATATTTGGTCACACTTATGTATCAACCCAGTACCTTTCTGGATAGAACGAATGGCTGTCAGACTCCTTTGCTTTCCTAGCAGACAGGGTAGTTTGTAGAGGCTTGTACTGAAAACCAATCAAAATGAAATGCAAACCCTAAAATACTGTTTGGTGTATGCGTCTTTGGTCTCAAAAGAAAAGCTCAATATAATTCACTTAATTACTAAGCCAAACTATCCATAATTAGTGGCAGATAATATATTGGGATGTTATTATGTCCCCTTCTTCACCCATAAGCACCAGCTGGTAGACCCCCTTCTTCATCAGAGGAAGAATATACCTTTGTGCATAATTATGTCTCTGGATTTTGCTTTTCACTGAATATGTGGTGTATGACTTTGTAGTCCAGAAATCTTTGAGTGTGTTGTTGTTGAAGTAAGAATCACCATTCACTGAGATGGTTCTTCCATTTGCCTTTGCCCTACTCATACTGAGCATTTTTACTCACTATGGTTGTTCTGCTTCGTAGTTCAAAGCAATTCTTGACATCTAGCACCGTGAAAAATTTTCCTCAGTGTCTCCCATTAGTCATCATCAGTTTCATCTGGGTTTTGTTTTGTTTCTTTTTCATTTAGCACTTATCCTCTAGCACAGATTTGAACTTATCCTTGTCATGCTCCATCTAAGGGTTCACTATAGTGCTAAGGTGACAGAAGTGGCCTTAAAGCTGGGAGGACTCAAAAAGACAGTGACTAGATAGAAGAAAAGATCAGCTTTCTTGAAGTTCAGTCTATCATCCTAAATTTCCCTCCATGCAGCCTATATTCTGTGTTCATAACTAGCCTTGCATTCTAAACTGCCTTTCTCCTAAATGCCTCTTTTAAGTTCTGAGCTATACAAACAAGATGGCATTCATGTCATTTGTAATTACTTGTAATTAATAGTGCACAGAGATGTACCTTGTTTGTCTTTCAGCATCTGTGATGCCTTCAGTGATGTCTGCAAACATCTGGGCGTTGTGATTCTTAATCAGCTTGATGACTACTGATGGCTGAGGGAAATACTTCCCCTGTGATATGTCATACATTAGTTTTCCTAAAAAATTGTCCATTTTTATTTTTCTAGGAATAGTAAAATTGCAGAAGAACCCAGCAAAAAGTCTGGGATGAAAGCACCAATTTGTCTTCAAGCAAAGAAGCGATTACGTACCTAAATCACATGCCCAAATCGCAGCGGCAAATGCACTAAAAAAAAAATTACTTTTTACTTTTTTTCCTTAAAGAAAGTATCAAATCAGTCAATGTAAAATTCCAAGGTAATTTTGGATGTTACTTTCAAAGTTTCATTTGTGAAATATGTGATACATTATTTAACAGATCTTGGGCTTTTGATATCTGTGCTACTGAAATGTGATCAGTCTGAGAACAGTACTTCTTTGATCCATCTAGCAACAGAAACCTTAGTTTCAATGTATAAGTAAAGCTACATTTTCTCTTCGACTGACCTTCAGAACTATAGAGAAAGGTATCAACAGTTCTTGTTAATAGAAATAAAACACTTCCATATTAGAGGTTTATCTGGGATAGGATTATTATAGAGTCAACTATGCTTGTGAACTATTGTCTGAAACACGATGATACACATTTAGATAAGAGCATATAAAGCATGCACTGGACCGCAATTGCTGGTATACTATACAGTTTCCCTGCAAAATTATTGCTAAACGATTGCCCATTATTATCATACAACTGGGAATGCTGATCCACAACACTTCTGCTGCTTCTTAAATCTCTTTCATATAAAGTTAGTGAATTTGTGGTTACTGTATATTTGCAAAGTTATGTGACATCTTCAAACTGGGACAAAATATACCTCAGCTGATTTTGTCAGTGATAATACATTTTTCATGCTTTCATGAGACTACTGTCTGTACACCAAGTTATTCGCTTTTCTTTTGTCTGCTTTTACTAGACATTCAGACTCTCTCTGCTAACAACTTTCTCCTGCTCTTTGTGAGGATATTCACTCTGCCCTCTGTAGTTGATGTTTAAGTAATTTCTAGTGACTATATCTCACTTTCCTTCTTACAGTCTGCCCTGGGTTTGGCTGAGATAGGTTTAATTTTCACGAGAAGCCAGGAGGGAACACAGCCTGGATGACTGACCCAAACTGGCTAAACAACTGGGTGTGCTTGGTTTGGAGCAGGGGAGCTGGCCAGGGGGAGGTTAATCATTACTCAGGAACATGCTGGGCATCGGGCAGGGGCAAAATTGTCCTGTGTATTCCTTTGTTTTGTATGGTTTTTCAGTCAGTATTCTTGTATTTACTGTTTGCTTCCTTTGCTGTTCTATTAAACTGTCTTTATCCTGATCCACAAGTTTTGCCTTTTTCTTGCCATTCTTCTCCCCACCCCAGCGGGGGCAGAGGTGATAGAGTGGCCACAAGGTTCTTTGTTGCCGTCTGGGGCTAAATCACGACATAGTCTTTTTTCCAAAATTTGCAATCTTAGTCTTCTATTTGGGGGTTGGGATGTTTTTCGGTAACAAAACATTGAGTATTTTCACCCGTTGATCACACAGAACTATTTACTTTAATCCTTTTTAATTAAAAAAAAAGCCTTAACATCTTAAAATGAAAATTTTTTTGATAACTGAGAAAAAGAAAACATTAATTTAAAAACTCAGAATGAGAATAACAAGAAAATTATCTTGACAAAATTATTTTGAATTTGTGATTCATCTGTACTCTACGTATTATAAAGAATTTTGAAATGAGAAGTTTCAACTTTGCAATTTTCCGATACAGTATTATCATTGGTCTATCAACTGTTCTCTTAAAGTTGAGACTTTTTTTTTCTCCTTCTGTGTTCTGCATAGCTCATTACACGAGCTCTGTTAATGAACTCATCTCACTTTTCAGGCACACAATGCAACTATTAACCCATGTTAGTATTTCTACGGGTACTTTATGGTAGAACTATTCAGGAAATGTTCAGAAATTCTTTTCTGTGCAGTTTCTAGTTAATGTTACTTTATTTTTTATTGTATCCCCTCAATAGCTGTGATCTAATGAGTTTTGAACTTAATATTGATTATAATATTGGAACTTGCACAACTAACTCAAATGTGATCTCCCGGTTATTTAATTTTTTGCAGCTCCTCTGTGTTAGCTTTGCTGTGTTCACTGATATCACATGCTTCCAATTTAAAATTAAATCTGAAACTTGGAAAAGTCAATGGTTGAACTAAGTTTTATCACAGGTTAAAAATTCCTCCAGGAATGAGTGATACACTTCGCTTTTGCAGTAAAAGATCATATTGTAGTCAGTTACTCTTTACTATACTGCTCACCTATCCAGAAAAGATACCGTGTCTGCAACCGGGGCACTAAGAGGCTGAGTTTATTTTTATAGTGCAATTGAAAGTTGTGACAGAAGCTCACGTGGGATGTACCAGGGGTGGGTTAGAGCCATCTTGCTTGGGCACTGACAATCTGGTGGCTTCAGCAGCAGAGGACAATCACTTGCCTTCCCTCTGTGGTTATGCAGTTGCAGGGCTGGTTCAGAAGTCCCAGAGTTGATGTTCCATGTGTGATGGCACTGTAGATATATGTAAAATTGCTTCCAATTATCTGATACAGAAGGAGGCTCAGGATAAAAGTGTTCAGAGAGGGTATGATCTGCTTTCTTCTGTATAAGATAACAGTTCAGGTGATCTCAACCCACTTAGAAGTAAACTGAGCCTCTTTTCCTCAGGAACAGTTGAGCATTTTGAGCCTACTAATTCCTCCTACATTTTATTTTTTTTCCTCTGTCATTTAAAAAGGAATTTTAATGGATGTAGTTTAACATCACAGCTTCATTTTTCAAAGACAGACTAGATTTTGGCTGAGTGTATATGTAACATTTTAGTACATTTTTTTCTCTTTCGGAATAAAAATGACTATAAAAGAGCAGAGGTTCTTTGTCAGAGAGATACTAGTTTGGTGTCAGGACATCTTCAAACCTGAAAGCAGAATTTGTTTCCTCTCACTTATCAGTGTTGTAAAAATGTAGAGGCACGGATACTACAGCAATAAAAATTTTAGCAATCTTTAGCCTGAAATTCACTGAGCTCGCTCTGGTGAGACAGTTAAAATAATTGTTTCATCTATCATCAAGTATTTTTATTAATCACAGTAAGCATAAGTGAACTTATATTTTTACCATATAAATGTCAAGTAAGGGAGGTACGAAACATGACCATCCATGTTGCTCTGTATTTTGAGAAGATATGTATTTTTATATACTCTCTAATACAGATACGGATTTGGTCATTTTAAATCTATAAAGATGGATTTAATTTAAGTTCAGTAAATTTGGTAACTATTATTTTAAAAATCTATATTTGGACTTGGGCAAAAATTAACACCTTCTGTTATGAAACTATTGGGAAAAGTTTACAGAATAGCAGCTGGAACTGCCTGTACAGATCTCTAATGATTTTTGAGTTCACTTTTTGATCGTTACAAACAGGAAATTCAATCTCCATTTGAACATAAATAACAACAAAGACTCCATGACTCGGCACAGAGGTGTGAACCTAAAAGGGTCATAAAATATGAAATTCTCTATTAAAAAATGCTTATATATGAAGGGATAAACAAAACATTTTCATTCTGGCTCCAGTCACTACATACTACATAACAGTCTGAAGGAGCAGAAAAATGTATCCTTTTCTATGCAAGCTCTTAAAAAATGTTAAATAATTCTTAACGTTGTGGTTTTTTACTGAATAGATAGATTGTGTCATTTGATCAGAATTTATTTTTACCTAGTTTGAAATGTGTTTAGATGAGTTTCGTATTTGGATACAGAACAGTGTTTATTTGCGTAACTAAGCATGTATGTGTTGTATTGCTGTCAGCAGTATAGAAAAGAAATGAGCATCATTGCTTCCTCTTTGCAGGCAGTTTTGACAATAACATGAATTGGGCAGAAACATATTCTCTTTGTGAGTCTTAAAGTAAAATCTCCACTAAATTAATAACGGGTTTACCTTGAAACTTAACATGGTATTTTTGTAAGTATTTTTAACTCAGGAGTAGTGATTATATAAAAGTATATAAAATTGCATATGCTTCTATTATATACATAATAAACATACTTCTAATTTTTAAATGTACACATTTTTATATCTGTATAAATGGATATGTATATCTATGTATATATGGACACAGTCCAAATGGACACAGTCAAAATACATTGTTTTCCCAACCCAATTCAATTCCTGATTCAATCTGCTTCTATAAAACTCACCACAGTAGAAAAAATGGACTCCTCATAGATAAATATTTTTGATACTATGTAGCAAATTGCCACACTGAAATTTAAATGTATTGATGTGAAAGCTAAAGAGACCAGTTTGAATCAGTCAAATAAACAAACAAACAAAAAGAAACTAATTTAATGACTTCATCCAAAACTCCAACAAACAAAACTTTATTTGAAAGTCAAAATTTTTGCTCCCTTAAAGAACAGCAGCGTAAGTACTAATATAAGTGATCTCATGTCACCAGCACCTTTCAAGTTTAAAGCAGCACCACGATTTATGTCTGAGATAAGTGCCTGAGACTTCCCCATCGACAGGTTAAAGGAAGCCAGGTTAAGTGTCAGCATGGTGCAGACTTTTTCACTCCCTGCAAAGCCAAAGTAAATAGTTTTTGTACTATGTATTCAGAAAGAAATGTACATTAAATGAGGCTCAAGAAGAGGAACAATATACTCTTAGATATACCTCTAAGATGAGGGTAAATTCACCCTTCCCAGTCACTTACCTGCTTTGCAGAACCCAATGTTGCCATGGAAATACATAAAGATAGACAGTTTTTTCACATCAACCTAAAGAATTATCTTATTCATGATATATCTATTCTTAGACCACACATGGAATTTGGAGTACAGCAGCTAGTTAGTTTTAAACATGGAGAAGTTTGCTTGATTTCAGTCTAATGACTCATATATAAAGTTTGGTCCTGTGCTCTGTCTGTCGTAATCATGATACTCCTAGAAATAAATTTCCCACAATATTTAAATTTAGGCTTACCATTTCATTTTTGAACCATCCCTGTTGGGCTCATCTAAAAGTGCTAATTCTCTTACAGACCATAATAAAACAGGTAGTGTCTGTCCTCACTCAATCCACCTGACATTTCTTGCCATTTTTTATTAAAATATCAGTAAAGCAAATTTGTAAAGTAACTTCTCTCACCTCAAGTACAATCAAATGGTGTTCTTAATACACAGAGAGATATGCTCAGATAATTATAAATGTGATCCTAAGCAACGGGGCACTCAATAATTCACACTTATCTGGAAGAAGATTTTACTAGCAGGAACAATCCCAACAGTAACAAAATACTGAGGTCCTGACATCCTGGAGGAGAATTAATAGAATATTTCACAAGAGACATAATGTTGAGGGCTGTCCAGCTTATGGTTTGTGAGCAAATGACACATGTAGATGACACTCCTCCACACACACTTTTCCAGGACTGTACAGTCACTCAGCCCATTCCTGTTGCTGGCACCAAGCACATGGCCTATGACCCATGGTCCTGCTCCAAATTATGGTGCTGAGCCCCTCACTCATCTCCCAAGCAGCTGTCACTTAGTCCTCGCAGCACTCCCAGACTCAGGATAGAGTGAGATTACACAGACACGTAGTTGAAAAAGGATTTAATAAGAAGACAGGATGAACTGCAGCTACCAGGTGCAGGTCTCGGTCAGAAAAGCATACTGATCAACTCATTTTACATTCGAACAGCCCCGGGTTTCTGCCCCCTCATTTCTGCCCACCTCCCTTTGGTTCTTACCCAGTTCCCTTCTCCTCCACAATCCTTCATCAGTTTGCACAGTCTCACTGGCCCCCCAACATCTTTCACCCACTTTGACTGCAGTGCCTTGGTAGCCCATCAGTTGCTGTGACTGACCAGGTTTATTTCTTGTCTTTGTCTCTATTATGTTTACCTGTGAGCTCTGTGTCTCTGTGCATTTTATTTATGACTTCTCCCTTTCCCTTGCCACCCCCTTTGCCAAGGTCCTTGATCAGATGATTCTACCAAAATAAACATTCTCATGTTCCAGTACCCTTACTAATGAGCACGACTGACCAGGTTCATTACTGTCTCGCTTATCATTTGTTGGTCAAGTTTGTATCTCTGTGTCGTCTTGTTTATGGGTTCTTCCTTTTTATTATTACCCCTTTTTGCTTTAAAATGTCCTTGGACAGAGAGCCGTAAGGGAATTGACTCTCCCTCCTTCCACATACCCTTCCATAGACTGCATTTTAAAAATCTAGTTGATGACACATTGTTTGATTAAAGCAAGCTTCTGTTAGAAATATATCTATCTTGCTTAAAATATTGTTGGATATTCTCCAGTATACACATAGAGATAGGGAGCTTAAGTTTTAATCCGACGAGCGCTTCAGTTTGAAGAACTTTTATCACTGCATGAGGAGGTGGGGAGGAGCACAAACGTCCATTTCTCTTCTTTCACAGGATACCAAACCTCAAATTCTCTGGTAACATTAACCTTCCTTTTCTCTGTCCTTTTCCTTCAAAAACAGAATGTTGTTAAAATAACTGAAAGCTTCTATTAAATGTGAGTAGGAGAAAAGAAGTGATAGAGGGAAAAAAGGGAAATTTCTTCAGCTGAGTTAAAGCAAGAGTCCAGAAACATACACAAGATACTTATTACTTTGACATATCTCTAAAAATTTGCAGATCTTAGGTCTGATGCTCTGTGTCTGAGGCTGACCGACAGCAAATATACTGCTACCAAAAATAACACCCTCAGTAAATATTCAAAGTGTGAAGGGATCATAAAGGAGTTAAGGTACCTGTAAAAGGCAGAAGGAGAACTTAGGTTACCTACTATACCCTCCTTGTTTTAAGATGCATTTTCTCCAGTTACTTTTACTTTATTTCTTTTCTTTCAAGTTCTGGCACACTTACCTTCTGCAATTGAATTTGTCATTTGTCACTTGCAGAGGCAGTAGCATCTTCTAGCCTATAGAAATGGGAGATGCAGATCTGCTCCCCAGCAAACATCTTTCTTGACATCAGTTATTTTCTCTTTCATTATGTGCAAGACATCAAATGCAGTCCCTGAGGAGCCGAGAAGAGCAGAAGCAGGTCTTAAGGTAATTGGTATATTTTTCAAAAGCTGTTTATAGACCTAAGGAAGAGCACTTTTGGAGAAGAAAAAGGTGAGGTTATTGAATTATTTTACTTCATTAGGCAAGCTGATTCACTTTAAAAGGGGAAAGGTTGCGGAACAAGACAAGAGAAAGAGAGCAGTCCTGCTGAGAGGGACTTGGGGGTACTGATAGACGAAAGGCTGGACATGAGCCAGCAATGTGTGCTGGCAGCCCAGAGGGCCAACTGTGTCCTGGGCTGCATCAAGAGAAGCGTGGCCAGCAGGTCGAGAGAGGTGATTCTGCCCCTCTACTCTGCTCTGGTGAGACCTCACCTGGAGTACTG
>Ga0065711_1030284_pt1 | contig 33032 bp, 13 predicted proteins | sample Hoacrofraction12_FD_59098 | JGI IMG/M metagenome (GOLD analysis project Ga0065711, IMG submission 59098) | Hoatzin crop microbial communities from Cojedes, Venezuela - Epithelial fraction 12 v2 (version 2) | ecosystem: Host-associated > Birds > Digestive system > Esophagus > Crop | place...
GGAAAGAAAGAGTGGTTAGTCTCCGGTAGGTTTTCAGTTCTTTGTCATGGCTGACAGTACCGATCCAGGTAGAAGCAGAAGGTATTAACGACGACAGAAGAAAAAAGGTCAAGCTATGAACTGGTGCAGTGCTGCTGTAATGAGGTCTCTGTCGGGAGCACGGTTCCAGATGGCCCTGTCATCCAGACGAGCCGGGAGGCTCGGGGATGGTCTGGCCAACGCGCAGCTTTCTAGAAACACTGCAGCTGCATCGCTGTCGTTAGGGAGAAACAAAGCCCAGAACCTACCAATGCTTATTGAAGAAAAATTTCCTGCAACGTACAGATCAAGAAATACCACCTCATGAGTTTTAGCTAGGGGTGTCAAGTTGTGCATTACGCCTGGAAGTAACTGGCTGGATTCGCACGTAGGTATCGTGCAAGTGACAGTCTCGCAAATTCCCATGGGCACAAACCCTCCTCCTTCTCCTAAGTGATAGTTCCCTCCTGGATACTGTCTTTTCTTCCTAGTTCTATTAAAAAACGTTGTTGCAAGCTTCTAAAAGGCTTCCAAATAAACACACTGTCAATTCTACTTACATCTCACTTGCTTTTCCTTGGGACAGATTTCTTCTCAGATCCCAAACCATTCTTTCAGTTCCCTGCCAGGCAGACTTCCGTGGTGCACAAATTGCCGATGCAGTTTGCTCATGCAGTGCTGGCATACCAGCTGGGCTGAAATTCAGCAGCACAACCTTCCGCAAGTCATTTAGCAGCCAGAATCCCTGATTTCATAGTGACTGAGTACTTCTAAAGAGCCTAAACAAAATGGAAGGACCTTAATGACCCTTTTTGACTTATGCAAGTCTCTTCTGATTGATATTGGTCCTTCAGGCTGCTATTGTAATCTTTTAATAAAGGTGGCAGTAGCCTTGCATTTGAAAATGGTTTTAAAACCCCCTGCATTCAATTGGAGAAGTAATTGTTTCACTGGGTACAGGCACAGCTGGATTTTTAAACAAAGGAACCTTCTGGATCCCTAATCAGTCTGTAATTGCAGTCTGCTTCTAGGGAGCAGAAAGCTCTTGTTGAAGGGAACTGGGAAGGCTCCGGGAATTGCGAGTCCATTAATTGGTATGCTGAGAAGATGAGGATATGAGCGGTGTAGAGAGCGAGTGACAGTTCAGATCATTCTGGAGGTGTGAGGGGAGCACACCAAAGCAGCTGATCACACGAGTGTGTGCCGTGTTAGTAGGTGTGGGTTGATCTGCCTGGTCAAGTAAGCCATTGGGGAGATGCATGGGCTGCTGTTGCAAGCCGTGCGACAGATAAAGCTGAAGACCTCTAGCTATAGTCAAGTCCCCAGGTAGCTTCAAGGTGTGTAGGTACTTACAAGAGACAAGGAGATCAGTCTGTGTTCAGAAACACAGCTGAACAGCCATAATGGATTTTGCTGGTGTGTTGGTTTGGATAGAATCTCTACAGTGACGTTTTTGCATGTGACTTTCATAAAAGAGAAGTTATTAGAGCTGTCTCTTGCACTGAGCTGTAAGTGGCAGGATCTAATAATATTGTAATAAGTCCTGTCACCTCTTCAGTCTCCTGGCAGACTGAAAGCACCACAACTTGTTGATTTTTTTTTTATTTATTTTTTTTTTACCAGTCCAGAGAAGCTGCTATGCTTTAAAATCCCTAATAATCAAATGCTGCTTATTGTGCTTATGCTATGTGGGAGTTCAGCTTCAAAGCCTTTGTATACAAAGATGTGCAACAAAGGGTTTTTATTTTTTATCGTAAGTGTATGTAAAGTCAAACCACCATCAAACAGCAGAAAAACCTATGCTGTTGTTGGAAGAAGCAGTCTGATTTAAGGTCATGGACCAGCTTCGGCACTTCAGTTCCTCTGCTTTTAGATGATATGAGGTTGTCTCAAGTGTTGGTTCCATAACCCAAATTGAAGTCCTTCAGATATATGTGTGGACCAAGATGCTTTCTGCAAACTTGCATTTAATTTTGAAAATGTAAATAACCATAACTTCTTTATATCTGTATTTCACTGTTTGTTTGGGCAGCTGGAAGCTTGTGGGTGCACTCAGTGAGGTTGACTTTCACCTTTGTAAATATGTTTTTCATCTATAATCTATTTCTCAGAATTGTCAGGTTTTAGAATACTTTGCCCTTAAGGACGAAGAAGGACAAAAAAAATACTGACCATTCCTATCTAAAACCTTTGTCGCATGACTTGGGGGAAGGCATTGTTATTGGGTCTTACAATCCCAGAAGCGTTTGAAGGATGGCTACAGCATCTTCAGCTCCTTGGCTGGAAAAATGACTCGGACTGTTGAAGTCCTTTCAGTGAGCCATGCCTAAAGGCTTCAATAGCAAGCTGTCTTTTTAAACATTGTAAGGTGTAGTCTTGTAATCACTGATGTTCTCATCTTTACGATTATTACGTCCCATGTGGGTTGCACATGGATCTTGGGAAAAATAAGGATGCATTTGCAGCTGCTAACTAGCTAGTTTTCTCAGTCACTGTTTCTGAAATGCTGTACATCTCTATTTAGATGCCAGGAATAAGAATATATGGGACTTTTGTACACAATTTCAGCTCTTTGATGGGATGCTTGGAGCCTCGTTCCTGTAATCCCAGTGGATTTGAGTTCAAATTGCACTTCAGAGGTTACAGATCCTCTTAGTTGCCATGTAAAATTGCAGTCTGCCCTTCATTGTCTCTCCAGTTGCCAGTATGCCATTTCTTCTCTATTGCTTCACTCAGTTTTTCTCTGCAGGAGAGGTCTTTACATGGAAACTGCCTCTTAGAGGGTCATGCGTAAGGTCAATATTTGTGGGATGCACTGCCTGCATTTACAATAGGGTGGAAACAAATTTTTTCCACCTTTGACTCCTCAAAGTGCATACTTATTATGACACAAAGCAGGATTATCTGGTGTAGTAGCTGTCTGCTGCATGGATGTGCATGCATTTCTATTCATAGCCCTTTTTTAAGCTATTTATGAAACCTGACATTTTTAGGATAAAATCTTCCCTGCTAAAAGGTGTAGCAAAATAGGTTTCCCGGAAAAGCTGAGACGGTTTGGAACCCAACTTGGCTTAGTCATTTGTTTGTTTATGTAAAGGCTTTTTTTGGTTAAGAGGAGTGAAAAATGGCTCCCACAAGAAGGAAAGCAACAACCACGAAATCTTGCAACCAATTTATATAAAGCTTTGCAGTCGAAATAGTAGAAAGATGACAATTCTCGGAAATTGCCTTCAGTGAGAAGTGGCTTTGAACGTTCCCATGAAAATCAATCATGTTACAGCTTCTCAATTGCATTCTGTGGATGCACGATACTCCTGGGACGCAGCTTGCTCACTTAAGCTCACTAAGTGTGCACTGAGGGAAGTCCGTGCTACACACAGCTGGCTGCTGCATTTATCTGAACATTAAGAGAACATTAAGGAGACACTGTTAAGTGCTCAAAACCCAGGAAATGATCAATTAAGGATTGTATATTCGGGCGCAGCTTTATCGTTCTTCTGTACTGGCATTTGACAATGCGGTCTTCACACACTTGGATATTATTCTCTGCTCATCTGCAGCACTAATGTTGTTTTCCTTTGACACCAGATTTATACGATGTCTTGTACTGCAGTATATTGTTCGTCCAGAGTCCATGAAAGTCAATTACACGAAGAAGAAGTGTTTTACTGCCTCTGTACTATGTTGAATTAGAATTGTTTAATAATCTGAACTAGCAACGAAACTGTGTGGCCGTGTATAATCTGTTTAAGTTTGAAACTCTGTCAGCTCTATAGTAGGCTGCATCATCCTCTCAATTACACGTAAGGAAAGCTGTGCATATGTACCCAGCTAAATCAGTTCTGTAGTTAATGGCTTTTTGCGCAGAATTGCACTGGAAGAGGGCTGGCTGGCTGAAGAGGAATTGTTTATTAGATGGTTGCTGACTGTAGCATTTACTGAGCACTTAGTGGTCAGGTTGGTTAGATGCTGCCAGTGTTCTGGGTCCCACTTTGTTGTGATTCAGGCCAGAATCTGGAAAACAAATAGTGCTGACTGCACTGTTTTTTGGGCAGTTGAGAAGGGCTATAAATCTGAGCATTGCTCGCCTGCTTAGCAGGTTGGGATGCCATGTCAGCCACAGACACTGTTGTTCTGTTTCTGGGACAAGGCAGAGCTTGGTGAGACAGCTTTTCGGTGAAATTTAAGGAGCGCAAAATGGCAAGAAATATCTTTGCTTTCAGTCAGCAGAATCCCACAGAGGGCATCTCTTCCCCTTTCCATGCTGTTTAATAAAGTATTTTGGCTTAGAAGCTCCCTGTCAGCCCTAGAATTCCAGTACGTGCTTGAGTGACCCCTCTGCCATACACAGAGCATTGAAGATGGCTTCTCTGATGCTGCAAGGAAAACCAAATTTGCCTGTGCACAATAATATAGAAGCCAAAATATGCAGCTGCTGTTCTGGTGACACAGGATGGTTTTCCTTCCCCTATCGCGTTTGGATACATCAAATGCCATGGCAGAGCTGAAGTCAGTTGGAGCCGTGTCAATTTATAGCTGATGTGGGGGATGATAGGAGTTCGGCTCTGCTCTGTCTGGCTGGTATGTCCTGGGGCGGTGGCTCGGCTGGCTGGTAGGACCTGGGGCGGTGGCTTGGCTGGCTTCTGCCCGTGCGTGATCTCAGAGGGGCAGCAGCAGGGAGGAGGTACCAGATGCCGGCACTCTGGCTGTCTGCTCAAGTGCTAAACCCTGTTGAAAGGAGGGGTTTATCTTTGCTGTGTCTTTGTTGCTGCTGTTTCTCTCCCTCCTGTCCCAGTTAGTTTAACACAGCCTTCAATTTAGGAAATGCTTAAATGATTTCCTAATTAGGCATACTTTTCTGAATAAACACTTTGAAGAGCTTTTGAACAAACTTCTTCACATTATATAGGGTTCTTAATTGTGCGTTGCTCACTCACTGTTACTTGCAGGATATACTTAACTCGGAAGCATTTGTTAATGATGCTCTTTTAAAGCTTATGGTTTCCAGTAAGATCTTGATGAAAAAATGAGAGGAATTTTTGAGAAACTCGGATGTCAGGGTTTTTTTAAATGTATGACAATCTCCAGGTAAATAGCATACTTGTGTTATAAATAGCATGAATGAACTGTTTTAAAAAAATTGCTTATCAAGCTTTCCAGAAATAAAAGCATAATATGGTCCCCTGAGCACAACAATTTCTTTGATTACCTTTTTATTGTTCTTTTGAAGCCAGTAGACTTGCAGCAATATAAATCCAATGCAAATGAGAAAAGAGATTTGCGTACAACAATTTTATTTTTTTTTTAAAGGAAGGAACTGAAATTATTTTAGTGTGCATCTCAGGCTCTTTCTAAGCCAAAGTAAGCGATAAGGACTGAACCCCCCCCGCCCAAAACTTACGCTTTCTTATAACTAAGTTCAAATTTTAAAAATCCTTTAGTAGATGTGTGAACATCTTGTCTTTCTGCCTTCCAATGCTTTGCTTTATTTTCTAGTAAAAACATGGTTTTGGTCTGTTCTTCTTTCAGACATATTGTTCCTCTTTGTTGCTCATCCAGGAAAACAGTTGATTCTTAATCCTGTTTCTTCCATCTAATTTTTTCAAATACCAGTGTACCTGTGCAGTTATGTTAATATAGATAAAGCTCTCTTCCAGTTCCATATACAGATCTTACAATATCTTGCTTACTGAAATGTAGTAGTTGACTACGTTGAAAGCAAACTGCAGATATATGTTTGTACCTCATTCCTGGATAGCTCTTTCCCTTTGATCTTGGAGTATTGCTCGATTTAGCAAGTAGGTAGGACTGAAAAATTTAGAAGTGATGGCTTTATCCTGCTGATTGGTGTAACCGAGGAGCTATGTAAAAGAGGAAAAGCCGGTCAAGATGATCTACCCGTTGCCTTCAAAATGAGGAGATGCCAGCATTACAGTTCCTTTTGGGTATTTAATCTTATTGCTGTCCTTTGTGCATGTATATTAGACTCAGTCTTTAACCATGGTCCTGCTGTCCAGCGGACAGGCTGGGTTTGGGTTGCTATGCCCTACTCTCATTGCCAGTCTGTCCCTTTGAGTCCCTTACCCTCCCCCTTTGCCTTCTCCTTTCACCCTTCCCTGTGTGTAACTATTTTTTCCTGGTCTCTGCTCTCCCTGCTGCCCAGGTGGTACGGCTGGCAGCTGGGGGGACAGCTTTCCCAGGGATCCTGGCAGCTGCTAGGTTTTAGCACATGGGGAGTGACTGGATTCCTTACTCTTCCTGTTGTTTCTAATTCAACTTCCTTTGTCTGAAATTGTAAAAAAACAACTTAGGGTGAGGCAGACACTTGACTTGGAAAATAAGCCCTGATCTGTCCAGTTTAAGATTAAAGTGACTAAAAATGTGTGGTCTTACAATTATCAGGTACAATAATGGCTGGGATTTGATATTTTATCTAAAAATGTGGCAATAATATTTTATATATATGTGGGTCTTGCTTCTTTTGCTGTATAGCAAACCGAGCAGCTAGAATTGATGTTGTTAGTGCTCTGTTGTGTTGGTTTGGGTCTTTGTTCATTGCCCACAGCTTTTGCTATGCCACGTGTAGCATGGCAAACCAGCTATGAGATATATTAAGCAGAGCTTTCAGCATCGAGAACTAACTGAGGAACAAGTATGGAGATTGAATAATCGCTTCAATGCTGCAGTCCTATCAAAGCAATTTCTATAGTTGTCATTTTCTGCTGTTAAACTGAACAATGAGGCTCTCCAATAAAATCATATGAAATAACAGCTCATTAAAAACTCTCCTTAATATATAGCATGCTAATTAATGTCAGTGGGGTGCAAGCTTGAATGGCAGAATAGACTATAATGTTTAGAAAGTAGGTAAAATAAAAGAAGATATTTTATCATTAATGACCTTTTAGTAAACCTAATGAAATCCTTAATGGCCTGAATACATTACTGAGGTGCTCCCAATTGCTTTGTTACCTACTCCATTCTTCCTCCCTTTCTCATAGATATTAAACTTGGGTTTATTTATAGAAAACAGAAAACAATAAAGTCCCAAGGAAATCAGAAGAGGAAGAAGGAGTCTGAGCAAGAAGGGGAGTAGATGAGACTTCTCAGCCCTACTGTCCCCGTTCCTGGTCAAGAGAAAGCCTGGGTATAGGGCCAGGTTATATCCCGTCTTGGATATGTGTTGTCTGTGTTTGTATTCTGCTTTAATTGACTCCATGTTTACATGACTCTCAGTAAATAGGCTAGGGAGCAAATAGGCCTCTGTTATTCACTGAGTCTCCCTAGGTTAACTTCCATATTCATTCCTGGAGCTGCGCTTTGGCTTTTTGTACTGTTACTAACCATGCTGTGTTTGTGCTGTGATTAAATTAAAGGACTTTATTCTTCAGGGCTTTTAGTCTTTCACATGTTGCCAGCCTTAAATATAACTTGTAAAAATGCTCTTTAATTCTTCCTTAACCTTCTCCCAAAAGAAACAGTAAAAGAATGGAAAAATGAAAGGCCTTTGCTTCGTCCCATTTCCTGGATGAAATCTAGTGGCTGAGGAGGGATGTAGGTAGCAGTAATTGCATGGCTTAAACAGAGTTTTAGGATGGAAAATGTGCCAAATCATCTGGTCATAAAATACATTCTTCAGTTTTGAAGTCCAGCACTGGAGAAGGATTGCTCACTAACCTGCTCGCTAACTCTTTCCTGTTCATTAGAAGATAACTTTCTTCAAATTATTCCTTTTGTGTAACCCTTGGTGCAATTAACTTTAGTCTTGTACCCTAAATGTCTGAAACTTCCTGATAAGATTGAAACTGTCTGTCCCAGCTGCAACCTGAAGTCACCTGCAGTAGTAATTGTTCCTAAGAAGCACAGGTGGCTGGAGAGTCATAGAAAAAAGAGCCCATGGCTTGCTGCGTAATCATGTTTCAATCAGTTTTATAGAACCATGAAATTGATTGTCCCCCTGACGTACCGCACACTTTGGAGCAGATACTGGGCTAGGCAAGTTAGTTCCCTGTTTGGCTGCAAGTATACAAAAGAAGAGAGCTTTTTGCTTCCCTTCCCATTCTCACAAACCAAGGAGGAAGGGAGCACAAATCACCTTGAAATCAGAATCTGAGAGCATGACAGCATCAGCCAGCCCTGTTTTGTTTTCCTAATCATCCAGTGAAAAACTGTGGTAATTTAGGAGAAAAATGCCCAGGCTGTTGGCTGCACACAAGGGAGCTTGGATGAATGACAAAACCAGCAGCCATGATGACCAGGTAATCGAAGAACTAGAAGAAATGTAGAAGTCTGACAGAAAGGAGAGCTGAGCTAGTGTCTCGTCTTTGATACTGGAGTTGACTTCTCTCTTCTGCTGGAGCTGGAAAAAAAGGGGATGCTGTGAAGATACGGTCTTGAGGCAATCAAGAATATTCCTCTTCAGATACCTGCAAAGAAGGTCTGGCTCTGTCATCTTACAATTTAATTCCTGTTTCAAATGTCCTCACTTCAGGAGTATTTTGGTATTTTACAGAAGTGAAACTCCATTCAAAATAAATCCCAAATCAACCCGCCTGTCAAAATTCTAGGAGCTCCTTCTTAACCTGAGTCTCGTCCCTGAAAGATTTAACACATCCAACACTTTTGTATTTTGTGTTGAAATGTTCCCAGTTCAGGGTCACTCTTCAATCTGAAATGCTGCTTGTGCTGGAGGTGGTTCGCTAGTCCCTGAGCTTTCATGGGCTAACTCAAGTTCACAAGAGGGAATCAAGAAAAGCAAGGCTGTTGTGGTCATCCTTGAAATGCTCCTACAAGACCCATATCTTGGGTAGAAACTCTGAGGGAGGACACAAAATAGAAAATACATAATAAAAACCAAACCAAAAACCCGTTCTGAAACAGCAAAAGATTCTTCTCTCTAGATTTCTGTTGACTTTTAGAATGAATGATCTTTCTCTAAGGCTCTCTTTGATGACTTTTTCCAGAGTCAGAAATGTTGTCCCCTAAACTGCAGGGCATGTTTAGGCCTCTCCTGCTCCAGGAGCTCCTGCTCGGGGCTGCTCCCAAGTGGGGATGGTGGTGGGTCCAACCTGCGAGCCCCAGCTCAGCCTGGAGTCGCAGCACTGCAGCGTGATGTGGGATGGGGGTGTGTGTGTGTGTGTTTCGTTTCTTTTGCACATTCCACAAGGGGCTTCTGGCTGCAGAAGAATTATTAGTTTGCTTATTGGAGAAGGGAGATACTGGTACAAGTCATGCATGCAGAACTCCTGCATAGCACTGTCTAGGACATTTTGCCTTTTAGTGCTTGATAAGTTTCTTTTTTCCACGGAGCCAAAAGTTTTTTTCTGAGCTATTAAACTTTATCTGTCTCTGTGACAGTGCTAAACTTGTATTAAATTTAGAGGAAAATAAAATAAGGTGTGTAGAGCAGTATTAACTTGCCATTTTCTTTTTTAGGACACAGACAAATTAGAAATTATTCAGGTTATCCAGACAAAAGTTACATTCTCACCTAGCTGTCATCCTTCTTAAGGATGAACTTTGTGAACTCATACATGCTGCTGCTGAGCAAACAGCATTGCTTGGTAGATGTAACTCAATCCTTTTCCTGGATGCTGTAATCTTTCTTTCTCATTATATTTTATAGTACCTATCTTGTAACGCTCCACATTCCAGAAACATTCTTTCTTCTTTCCAAACTTCTCTATACAGCGGACCAGATTTCCAGCTAAATAAACCCACAGCTCCCACGTTCAGAGGAGTGCCAGCAAGAGACCAGTCTGTTGCTCGACTGCCACTGAAGTTCCAACAACCTTGGCTTGGGCAGGAGTAATGAGACACAGCCTTGGGCTAGAAATTGCATTGACTTGGGAGCGATGGGAATTCATTCTGCTTTGCCCGAGGCAAAGGTCTGCGGTGCTGTCAGCTGAGTTTCTTAGGCTCTCGGTTCCCTCTGTCATGGTAATCAAGTTCCAAGAAAGCTGCTTATGAAAGAGTTTTGAGGAAGTCCCTTGTTACCTGCTATAGCTTAACTCGTGTGATCTCGGCAGCAGAGGGGCTATTTCTAGCTGCTTTGCTGACATTTAAATAAAGATGCCAGACTTTGTGGACCTTTGGAACAGCCTTTCTGGACCATGAGAAACTCCCTGCAGCTGCAGTGGTTGGCTGATAATTGTCATGTGAAGAAATGGTGTTGATGAGCTGCAGTTCTGTCTGCTGCATGGAGATCTGGGTGTTTTCCTTTGTTCGTTTGAGCTCCTCAGTGGGGTGAGGAGAAAAATTATGTCAAAGTGTGTGACATTTCTAATAGGGGAAGCAAGGTAGCAATGGCTCTGTTTTTTCCCCAACAAGTCTGAGATAGAGGAAGCCCTAGTGAAGCTTTTGTGCCTGGGAAGAATCAAGACGTGCAGTTTACCTGCTGCTTTTTCATGTCATTGCATTATTGTTCTAGCAGCTTTGCTCCTAAAGGGCTCCACGTACATCTTGGTGACCATATTATTTGCTGGGATTTAACACACTGCTGTCTAAACAGAGTATCTGTGAACATAATCCTTGATGATAAGCTGGGGGGTACACACTGCTTGTGGAAGCCTCGCCTGTGATTAATCAATTAAGAATAAGATCAGCCCAGCAGTGGTCCCTCCGTTTGGTAGACAACTCAAAGCATGCTGAAGCTGAACATGCATCTGTACTTGTTTGCAGTTCTGCACAGGATTTTCAGTGTTGTCTCAAATTAGATAAGCGTAGAAATAAAATACCCTGCCAATTGTTTGTGTGCACAGCAGGTCCTTTAAGAATGACAGCATCTGTTTTTTGGAGAATGCCTCCTTCTTGTACCAAGAGTAATATTTATGGTACATAGCAGGACAGCAATGTTTTTACTTTCAGCAGTCTGTGTAGGCCTAAGTGTAGGTGGTTAAGAGAATGTGTTTTGTGTTGGCTGATCTGCCTGTGTTACTGGGCTGTTTGCAAGCCGAGGCCTGGAGAAGAGTGGCTGGATTGTCATCAAGTCAGGAGATTCTCCGGCTTTTCACAAGTCTAGTACAGGTCATTTCTAAACTCACGTGCTGTGTCAGTGTAGATGAGAAAACCAGCTGAAACTCCTAACTATTAAAATGTTGCTGTTGTACCGTATCAATCTCGTTCGGAGACCTGCTTACTGCGTGTCTTTACAGTAAATTGCAGGCATGTTGTCCCTGAGCACTCAAACGTTTCCATCGTGTGCAATGCAGGTATCTTACCTCACTCCCCAAATAAGCAGAGTGACATAATTGCAAAAGCAATTAACAGCTTTGAATTATTTTTCGTGCTCCATATTAAGTGTTGGAAGAGAAAGGTGGCATTTCAGAAGATAGTGATGCATTTTATTTTTTATTTAGTTACCTTCAGAAAACGTGGGAGCTCCTGCTGATAATGTGTCTGGGTCTTCATGCCGAAAGAGGGCAAGCATTAATCTGTGGGAGGAACACTTTCCGCCGCATTCCCTGCTTACCTGAGGGGATGCAGGATTGGGGCAGTGCACTCTGTGATGTGGTTAGTACCGCTTTTAGCAACATGTCAATCTCTACATTTACTGTTTATTTCTGAATATAAAGTACTGATTATAAATATTGCCAACAGCTAAATGCATTGCAGTCTGGTACAACCCATTCAGCCTCCTCTGCCCCTCAGCCATTATGTTGTTGAAGAGGGTAACAGATGAGGCGACAGAGCTCTTCTCTGAGGTGGCACTTGTTTTTGCTGCTTCTTGCCGTTGCAAACAGATAAGTCCCTGGATTTAAATGTAGAGGAAGATATGTTGCCTTCTGTTCAACAGCTTTTGGTGTTCATGCTAAAGTCCCTAGAGAGAAATATGCTTCAGTGGATGGGAGTCTTGCTAGGTATCATTGCAATCTTCTGCTATTAAATGAAGCTTAGTATCACTGCCAAGAGCCTTCTACATGAAGGAGCCAACGTCATGGATTTGAGGAAGGGAGGAGGGATGACCACCTAAGAGCTGATGGGTGCCTGCCTTTTGTTAAAAACTTTGGGAACTCGGTTGATTGCTAGATAGAGTTTTGTTGCTCAAGAACCCAAATCTCTTTGCAGATGTCTATGAAGCCTCGTCTAAATCTGACTTAAATCTGACTTCGAGAAAGATTTCTGGGGTCACCACCTTCCTTCGGAATGGATACACTGTAAGAACAGCCTTGGCTATTGAGTTTTTGGGTGCGTCTGCATCCAGGTTCTAAATAATTGCAACGATAGACCTGTCTAATACCAGTGGACTTGGAGTTTGATTGTTGGTTTTGCTTGACTCTTGACCAAAACTGGCTTTTCTTCCCTTGTTTCCTGGTGTGTGGTTGTGGTCCCTGGCCAGTACCACCCCTCAGAAATGGTACCATTGCTTTCACCTCTTTTGGTTGTTAGAGACACTGCAAAGGGAGAGTCTGTGCGGGGGACCTTATCTTGCATTCAGATGTTTTTAACATAACTGTTTCTAACAGCCGTGTTCTCAGTTCATTGATTTTTTGTCAATAGGATAGTAAAAATAAAAGTAACTGTGCTTGAGAGTGAAAAAAGGGTGAACAAAAAGCCCTCGTGCCTGCTGGTATCTGAAACTAAGCAGGTCCTCACTGCGGTAGAGTGGAAAGTGTGCTCTCTCTGCAGATGAGTTTTGTGAGCAGAAGGTCATGCAGATGTCAGAGACTAGAACATAATCACTTCGTGTCAGAGCGTAGCTGTGCTCTTGTGCTTGCATTACTTCTCTTCCCACTTGGAGTACTCATTGTACCGTACTTGTAATGTGATAAACATATCTGGAATGAAAATGCTTAGCTATATCCTAATTATAGGAGCACTACGTCTTATTTTGGGAGGTATCCTGAGGTTATGATGACATGCTGAAAGCATACAAAATGGTACTTCTCAAAAGAATTTGTGAAGAGTGATTCTGGCTTGTCTTGATTCTCTTAACATTCTCAGAATTTTGGGGTCAGTCTGATTCCATGATGGATATGTTTTCATGTTGCATCTTGACTTGTACAATGCTGTCGTAGGCACACTGTGGTTAGATCCGTCTCACCATTCTCATCCTAATAGTCACCTGCGTATTTGGGCCTGCGGAATGCACGTTATGAATAGTAGCTCTCTATGGATCTGCTACTGACAGTACCTAGCCTGTACATAGCAGGTGAACGTCGTCGGGGAAATTAGATGCAATTGTGAGAAATGACTGTGTAAACTTTCTGGAGGGAGTAGTCCTGTCTTGTTCATGGATATTTTAGCTTCATGTTGTGAGGAGTAAAAGCAACCCGTGCTCTAAAGCAAGGTCCTGCACTTCCCCGTAGCTCTTCATTTTGTACTGGTCACCTTGGGTTTCTGTGACTCAATGAAAAGAAACAGGGTTTGAAACAAGACACTCAGGTCATATTTGGTCTGCTTCACCAACGTTAGTGAGACATGAGAGGAGCTGGACCTAGCTCGGCATTTAGAGTGAAAAGTGGATTTGTCAGGCTGGCAGGTGGAGAGGTTGGGGTTTCTGCAAAATGCCCAGCTCGTGCAAACAGCCTGACTCCACTAACTCCAGCTTCAGAACTTCAGTAAGGTTTTCCTCTTTAAATCAGCTGAGAATTTGGTTCAGTATTTTCTTTGCCAACTTCAATGCATTTTTTTATTAAATTCAGACCATTAAGAATGAACGTCTGCAATACATTTCTAATTTTTAAACATTGCTTAAAAATAGGATCGTAATTGTATCAGCAGGAGGCAATTTTTTTACAATTTATTGCACCATGAAAACTAATAGAACCTGGGTGCAATAATCAGAGTGCTTGGGTCTGGTTTAAGTTATGCTAGCTTTCTCCAGAAATGGCCGATAAAATTTTAGATTATTTTTAGAGCTTTAATTAGCGAAGTGTGTAAACTAAAATAAATTTCAGTTTTGGAGACGTTCTGAGGCGAAGAAAAGACAATATAAATGTTCATTCTAATTCTTATTTATTTGAAGAGTAATTATTTCCTTTCATGCTAAATCACCTTTTCTTCTTCTGGCTCGATCCATGAATTTTCTCTCTGCTACCAGAACCTTGAGATTTTATTCCCAACACTTTGGCTCTGTCATTCAGCTTTGTCAAACAGGCAGTTTGTTTGAACACTTCAGTTACTCATTAAATTTTACATTTTCTCTGGCTGTATTAGTCACTGCTTTTTACGAACTGGGAATGTAAATGATCCCTTTGCCATCTCTGCAGTGGGATACTTTGGCTTTGTAAGCGGCTCCTCAGCATTTTATGCAATTTTCCTAGTCATGTAAGAAATGCGTTTTTCCCCTTCATGGTAGGATTTACATTGGATCCTGCTTTTTCTATTGTTTTCCACAGAGCAGTTCCCCCAAAAGTCAGATTTCCATGAAGCTGGCATTCCTGTTTATGTGCTTCTCTGGTGTTAAACTGTATGCAAATGGCACAATGCAGACTCAGGGGTCTTTTTGAACGAACCGCTCTGGGCTGGCTTGGGGAGAGTAATTGCTTCCATCAAATCCTGGAGCGGTCAGCGCATGTACACGTAAATGGAAACTGGCTGAAGTCCCCTGTGAAAATTTAGCTTGCTGAGATCAATAACTTGCGTGCGTGCCCCGTGTGCTGCGCAAATAGCCTCTTCACGGAGACTGAATTTCTGATAAATTTGCTTGTGGTCTGACAGCAAGGTAAAGTGGTGAAGGCAGGTAGATGCGGTGTGCCTTTCTTTTGGCATTTTACGCTCAGTTGTTCGCGACAAATATTCTCGTAAATGTGGATGCTTGGTAGTGAGGAGCTCCGGGAGAAATGAGCTTGTCTTGAGAGCCGGGGAAGGGAATCCAGAGTTCCAGTAGTGCTCTCAGGGGAGTTGGTGGTGGTTGGAGCACCCAGGAATGTTGCTCCTTGTCACAGCTGAGGAGGATGAGGAAGGAAACACTGTTCTTGGTCACCAGTGCTATGCCCGCCTGGCCCTGCTGGTGCTCCGCTTGAATCCTTGTGTTTGTGGCACTGTCCCTGCAGTTGGCTGTAGGGAACCTGGCTCTGAAGAGGAGACAGAGCATCAAAGTGCTAGGAATGTTAGGAAAGTGTTAGGAAACCTCGGCGTGTTTGTTTGTTGAGGGGCACAGGAGTGCCCCGGAGTTTCTCTAAACCTGCTGTAATCACTCTAGCACCAGAGTTTGTCTAGGTTATTGTTGAAAATTCAAATCTAAGCTTGAGAAATTCCAAACCTGGAAGACTTGAGCTTCCCCATGAAGCAATAGACTTCCCTTGTTAAATGGTTTTGACGCAGAAAACACCAATACTTCTGGGACAGAAACCTATACTCAAATGTCCGCTGTGGTAACCTGAACTCCCTGGGAATAGTTCAGATTTGCTCTCTGTTTCCCAGGGCTAAGAACTGTGCAACAGGCACCTCAAATTTCCTGTAAGGTCAAAGCCAGCTGACGAGGTTTCCAGGGACTCGCTGAAGCCGCAGGACGATTAGGTTTCATTGCTTGGGAGGGTCAGAGTGGATAAGATGACCAGACTTCTCGTGATAAATTAAAAGCGGGGGGGAGGCTTCTCTTGAAGTGCTTAAGGCTTAAGTTATCTCAGAGCAAAGTCTTAGGACCGATTGATTATGTCTTGCTTGGCGATCATAAACCAGAGAGAGGACTGCAGAGCAGTACTGCTAGTGAATTCCGGCTGCTGGCAGAGTGAGTTGCACCGAGCAGGCTCTGTGTGTGTGTCTGTGTATGCGTAAAATATATCAAAACACACTTAGACTGCTGTGTCTTTAAGCAACGTCTTTCATGCAAATCATGGTGCTTTTTTTCAATAAATTACCCTTAATTTGAATCAATAAAAAAATCTGCCTTTCCATTACTGTGTGATGACTCTCTCCAGCTCCCTAGCGAATTCATAAATCTGTTTCACTTTCAAGCCTCCAAATTATTTTAATAAGAAACAAGGAGAAGCAGTATAAACCAAGTTTTCTGCATGACTTTTCAGGACCAGGTGTCTGCACTCTTAATTTGCCATATTTTGATGCTACCCTACTCATGTTTTATAGCGAGGAGCCTAAGCTGAGACACATTCAAATTCTCGTGCTCGTTATTACTATTCAGAGTCTGAATGCTTGTTGGTAAAAGGCACTAACATTGCAGTAAGTCCAGGAGCAGCTGGTAAGTCTATTTAAATTACACTTTGTAGCAAGCTCAAAATGTCAATGTATTCCTTCTATAAAATGCCTTGATATTTTTTTCAGGGTAAGTTTGTGCAGCAGCCACCTGAAGGTGTTTTACTTACCTTTTAGGTATGGCTAAACATAGTGTTTCTACATTTCTCTTTTTAAACCTATTCCCATCTTTCAACGGACATACTAGACTTACAGAGCTCCTAGAAGGGGTCTGTAAAATCTTGAAATCAGGCTAGAAGAACCTTGCATAAAATACTACATTCACAGCTTCGATATGTCCAGTAAGAAGCAATTATTTTTATGCTCTTTGGGGCTGAACCACTGCAGGCTTTGAGACTGAAACTGTGTACCACTTGAGGCTATTAGAAAATATAGGCCTGCTCTAAGCAAGGGCTTTTGCGTTGAAGTTACAGCAGCTCAGGCTTAACCACAAGTAAACATACCTTTGCTGATGTTGTCATTAAGATTTTTGAAGCCTTTTTTGTGAGTCGCGCAGGCATGTGTACATACTCTACCCGTTTTTTGGTTTGTGGAAACCCCTGGACTACTTCCTTCCCCTGAAATATTTTTATGTAGGTGCAGACCACTGTACAGCCAATTTAACTATCCTGGCTGGCTTGTTTTTCTCAGTGATGTTTAAAATAGCCTGCAAATTGTCAAGCATCCAGAGGAAGAAAACCCAGTGTCAGGGTTTAGGAAGTGTACCCTGGATGGGTGGAGGAGAGGGTGGCATTAGAGTGATCTCTGCATGAGTCACTGTGACTAAGTGTCCTTGACATACTTGCCTGGGGTTGCAAAGGGCTGGATTTCAAGCTCAAGGGGGTTCTTGCTGCCTTTTGCTCCCATTGCCCTGCTGCAGTCATCTGGCAGTGTAGAAGGCATGGCTTAGGGTTACAGATTTTGGAAATATGGGACAGTGTGGGAGAGAGTACTAAAAGAAATGCCTTGAAGAGGGAGAAAATATTTTCTTCTTCATCTGGTGAGAAAATATCCACTGTTCCTTGTTCTGTGGTCTAATTTTATGTTATAACTGAAACCTAATGAAGTACGTTTTGAAAAGTGCTAGAGCCTTTGAAGTTTCATTTTATTCTGTGATTCCCAGCACACAAAGCTTAACTCTACATCTGTGGCATTTAACCTTGGTCACCTCCTCACCATGGCAGGTTAAAAACTCTTGGCTTCCTCTGGTTGCTCATCAAGGTGCCGCTGCTCTGCCGCTCTGCCACCCGCTCCAGCTCCGCATCCAACGTTGTCGCAGCAGTGGTGTTGGCACCATGGCTTTGCTTGCCACTGTGTGACAGTGTCAGTGAGAAGCCAAGCTGGTTTCTTTTATTTCTGCCTCCCCAAAACACTTCAAGAGTTGAAGGGAGAGAGATGCTTGCACCAGATAGGACAGACCTAGTGTGAGTTCCCACTGCTGCTCATGGAGGCCAGGAAAGGTTCTTGCCAAGGTGGAGGGCTGTGACGGGGGGACCAAAGAGTTGAGGTACAATTCTTATAGAGATTTTGCTTCTTATTTATAAAGCAGAGATGGGGCTGGTCAGACTCATCTGACAGCCTGATGCTTGATTGTACAGCTCATTAGTGAAAGGGAAAGAAGAAGCGGAGCTAGATTATCCTAAAGGGAGAGTTGCAACAGTAAACTGGACTATTTTGAATTTTGTATTTTGAGACTCTTTTAACTGTGATGTCTTTTAATACAACTTAAACCAATCCAAAGAATCTTTGGAGCATCACAAGGAATTTAGTGATAAAAAAGAGAGGTGGGGCGAAAACTACTCAGAATATCGCTGCCAGTGTGGAGAGCAAAGAAGAGGAGATTAAGCCAATGTAATGGATTGTCTGTGAACACAATGTATGTTTGACTGTATTCCTACAGATGAAGTAAAAGGAAAATCCAACAGACCGGTAAAAAAGGGAACAGAAATGCAGCTCTTCACATTCTTGTTTTGAACTCAAGAGCAGGAACATGTGATGGAGTACAGCAAGTGTATTATGCCTAGAGTTTTGCAAAACATTTTAAAAGTGCAACAGAAGTGTTTTCATGTGGATTGGAAGTTGATTATGGGAGCGTAAATCTAGAACTGGAGTTGAGAGGTATCTAGAGATCTGAACAGTTCACTTTTCATTCATGTGGTCTCCACAATGTGCGTTCAGTAATCAAAATAATACAGCAGAAAAGAAAACCCTTACAAAGTAATATATACCGTAATACACATAATACAGTTATTTCTGTGCTAGTCAGTGTTTGAGTGAATGCCCGTATTTTCTCAAATTGAATAAAACCCAAAAATCAATATAACATGGGGAGAAAGGTCTAAAGCTGGCATTAGTTTGTCCCTGGGCAAATAAAACGAATCAGCCTATGCTCCAAGGGCTCTGTGTGCAGCCTTCACTGGCGCAGTGCTCGGACCTGCCCATCTGGATGCGTCTCCCTCTCCTCGGACCAGGCAGTTGTATCTGAAAAAGCAGGATTTCAGGGTTAGAAAATAAACTGCTTTCGCGTTTCGCTGCTCGAGTTTCTCACTGGAGCCGTCCACCTTGTGCAGCGATGAACAGAGGCTACACCAAGCTTCAAAATAAGTCCGGGATCCTCGCTCAGTAACTCAGAGCGGCTGAGTGAGGTAACAGCATCGGGAGAGCCGGGGTGACTTCTGTGGTGGGAGAAATGTGTGTGGCCATCGTACGAGGGTTTCTCTGTTGAGATGGGGGGATGGAGAGACGCAGGGAACAGAAGCATTTCTGCCCAGAGAAAGCAGCTACAAATAGAATATCATGGGGAGAGATGGATCATGGTACAATTTTTTTCACAGTGTTTCAGTGGGCAGGAGGCTAGTGGGCCCTTGCTTTGTGTCTTGTGTCCTCTGAAGACCCTTGTCTGGCCTGTTCTCTCCAGCGTCCTGGGCACAGGGTGGGTGAGATGCCTCCACGGATGCTGCAGCACTGTGAAGAGTTGGTGGGAATGTTGCTTCAGCTTTGGACTTTTGAACAAATTTTCTGCACTTAGCCAAGGCTCCTGCATGTTTTTCCCCTCTACAAAGAGTATTTAGTTGTTCAGTCAGACGCAGCTCGCTTACAACTAATGGGTAGCTCAGAGACACCTTTGTGTGGGAAGTCACTTTAAAAAAATTGAAACATTTCTTTGGTAGGAATTTTTAACTTGCTTTATACACCATGCACTTCACAGCCTCTGGCTTTTGTGAAAATAGAGTTCAGGTGAATAAACCAGAAAACTTACTGCAGCAAACCTGATTGGAGACGACCTTTTCTGCAATAGTAATAGGATTTTATTCATGTAGTACCTAAAGTACCTGCAAAAACTTTATCCCAATTATTTGCTCTAAAGCAGTTATGTCCTGAGGAACAAGAGATGTTGTTTTTCCAAGGTGATGGAGGATTTCCAGCTCTGTTCTGACTTTGGACTCTCCCCAGGAAATTAGAAAATGAGGCCCAGGATTTATTCAAGAGGAAACCAGCAACAGTGACTTTATGCAGCAGAAGTCATAAACAGTCTGTGCACAAATGAAAGCCTTCTGGGTGTAAACACTGTGATGTCTCTTTAAAGGCCCTGATATATCAGGCACAAGATCCGTTCTTTCAGATGAAATGTTTTGATTAGGGTGGAAAGCAAAATCACACTGTGAAGTCGTATGCCCTGGAGTGAGAATGGGAGCAGGAACTTTCCAGCGAGGGCGGGAAGAGGCAGGACGTTGCATGATGATTAGGAATTCATGGATTTAGGGGAACTAAATGGCTTCTTCAAGTGAAAACGCAGGATGAACCCTTTAAGGTTTAGATGACATGAAATGTGTATAGCTGAGATGTAGAAAGATGGTCAGAGAAGGTTGTTGGGGCGGTAGGCAGGCTTGGCTACCTAGTGCTCATCCTAATGCAGCAGTCGGGGGTTGCTGGGCTCAGGGGTGTTCCCTACTGGGGTCCTCCCTCCGCTTTAGGGGAGAAGATGCTGCACCGAGGCGGGGGTGTGTTCCCAGTGGGACCCTGCGGTGGTACCCGCTCTGCCAGTGCCTGCCCTCTCCTCCCCGCTTGCCCCAAAGCCTCACCTCTGCGGTGCGCCTGGCCCTTCATTTCATGGCACGATTACAGCAAGACCAGCCAGTTTACTCTTCGGATTAGCTGCGTGAACAGCTGAGTAGTATTCAGGAGAACTTCAACTGTGTCTGCTTTTGCAGAGCTACTTAGGAAAATATGTTCCATCTTGCTATAAATACTAATATGCAAGACAGCATCTTAACCACTGAATTCCAAGCAAATATTTGCATATAAAAATTTATTTTCTTCACTCTGTTATCTAGCTGTAAAGCTGACCATTTTTCTGCTAGAGTATTGCAGAACCAACTTGACTTTCTTGCTGGCAGAAGCAGTTCAGGTGGATTTATTTGCTGTTACTTAGAACATTAAAACAACGATTTTTGTATTGGCTTCAGGAAGAATTTCTTACCCTCTTATTTATGCCAGGTGTGTGTTCGTGGGAGAGCTGGGTTGTCTTCCCTTCTGTCTCGTAAGGCTGAATCAGACTTTCAGCAGCTTTCAAGGTCTTTGTAACTGGCCAACCTGCACTTTGGGAATTATTCTAGACAGGGAAGATGGAGGTATTAATTTGAAAAATGGGTTGGGAAATTGCACAGCCTATTTCTGTCCTTCACTTACTCCGTACAGCTCTTCAATCTTTCTGGTGAGAAAAATGCAAAATTGGGACAGCTCAATGGCATAACTTGAGAGACAGCTGTAAAAACTGCAATCGAGTCATTGCCTTAGCACACAGTACCAAAAAATGGTCATACATTCCACTGTAATGCATGGCATGCCATGGCAGACTCGTCTTAGAAAATAATAGCGTATGAAGAGCATGGCAAGGTACAGGCCATCAGGTTTGTTTGACGGTTAGCAAAGCATGACAACTCTTACGCATTTTTTTCACGGGTATTTGGTGTTTGATGTGCCAGTGTTTTCAGTTCTGCTTAAAGTCTGAAAGCTGAAAGGTCCAGGCAAAAAGGGAAGTACCAAAAAATCAATATATAAAAATAAAGTTTTATTTAAGGATGCGTGTGTGAAAAAGGAAACACAGACTGAAGGCAGGAGTCCTGAAGTGTGTCAGAACTGATTCACAAGTGAGTTCTCATCCTTAGTGCTCCATGATTCCTTCTTTTAAGGTGAAGTTTTAATTTTTTATGTGCATTTTCATGGGTTGGTCTTAGGATAAGAATGCAGCTCGGGGCTTCATTCATCTATCTGCTTTTGAGATGAGTGTGTAGACATGCACTTAAAATTCCCTTGGCGGTAAAGGAAGCTAAATTTGTGTTGGAGTGGTTTGCCAGGGTAAAACCATTTGCTGAGGTGCTTCCAGCTGGTGTAGTGTGTGAAGTGTTCTTACTGACAGCAATACCTTGCTGGTGTGTATTGAGATGTGTAGCCAGGCTGCTTCCAATTTTTGTTCCTTATGAATATCAAGATATCTGCAAGACTTTTCACGTGGCCTGGTTTGGGGTTTGGGCTGTGATCTGATCAGGCGATGCTGCTTTTGCTTCTGTGTTAGCCTTACTCTGTCTGCTGCAGGGCTGATCATTTTGTAGCAGCTGTGAATATGCACCTTGAATTAGCTGAGCTGACACCTCTTTCCCCTCTGTCTCCTATGTGATAACTTGTTTTGGTCTGGTGATGAAAAAAATGCGTGCTTTAGTTTGTTTTATGAAAAGAATGGAGGCTTTACCACTTGTTACTGTTTCTAACCAGTGAAGCAAGTGTGTTCCCCAGCATCCCTGGATGGTACAGGGGTTGTTCCCCGTGCATCTGTCTCCCCTTCCATGGCAGCATTGCAGGTGGGATGCGTGCCCAAAGCCGTGAGCTGGGAAGCACTGCTGCTTTCCTGAGCCTACAGCCAGAAAGGTTTATTTGCTTGCCTTGCCTATAGGTGTCCGGTTGATTTGACCGTGTTGGCAGAGGTCACCTCAAGCGATCAGGGGGAATACAGTCTGTAATGTTGCACTGCTTAAAAAACACAGCACGCAACAGCAAGAGGGGTGTCAAAGAGGGATTGTGCCCCTCTCCTGTTCCCTTGAAGAAAACAGGCAGCTCTGACAATGTGCGTGGAAAAGAAGGGTGCCTTATGTTCATCGTATCTTATCTTTCACACCCAAGCGAGACTTGTGCTGGAATGTGAAGACGGAGTTGAGATAGATAAAATATTTGCCTGCTTTGATACAAAAACACAGAGCTGAGTCCTTCACCTCTGATGCTTGCAGCTTTGAACTTGAAATCAAATGTATAGCCCACATCCAGGGCCCTGGTTGTTTATGATTTGCACTCTGCTTGGTATCAGCCTTGGAAATGTAAGTGGCAAGTCTTACCAGATGGAGACGTTGTCAGCAAGAGTGGGGACTGTGCCAGTTCTCATGTGGGTGGGAACCTGGAGCAGAATTTCTATAGCAGGAGGAATAAGCTACTTACAATGAAGCAAAATAACTATTATGCTTCACCTTTGGAAAGCAAAAGAAAAGATCTTTAATTGTCTGCTGAAACTGCAGTTTTGTGAAGATTAAATGTCGAATTAATACAAGAAGGTAAAGATTTTTGCAGAAAAATCAGTACAACAGAGGCTTGGGCTCTGTCTTGTGAATCTATAACTGCTCTTCGCTGTTGGGTTTCAGCAGATAGTGATGCTACTTTGTAATTTCCTCCCTGTGTTGTTTTTTTTTTTTTCCTCCCTCCATCAGCTTCTTAAAGCTTGTGGTAGTGGTCTGTGCAGTGGTGTTTTACCGTGGAAGCGTGGTTCTGAGGATGACCCTGAGCAAGAGGCAGTGGGGAAGAAAAGATCTGATTTTCATTCTTAGGGAAATTTCGGGCTGGGAGAAGGTGTTGGATTGTCAGGTTTGAAATCTGCACTGCTAATTTTCATTGTTCAGCTTAAGCCCTGATCCTAAGAGATGTCAGTGAAGAGGAGGGGGCAATTAATTCTTCATCGGTTAGCCTGGTGTGCAGTGACTAGGGAGAAGCCAGGTCGTGCTCGCTGGTAGTGCTGGGCTGATCTGTGTGAGGGATATATATGTAATTTTAAGAACATCTTGCTAATCTTCTTGTCAGGTCCATCTAGAAGGTTTGGAAGGGAAAGCCGTGGTTGGGAATGTCTGTTCCTTGCTGTTCTTTGCATTGAAATATGAAGCTGCTTTTGATGTTAGATATCTTGTGAATGATACTCAGGTTGAGAAAGACATCTTTGGAAGCTTAGTGTTGACTATGTGAGAGTAATCTAGATGCAGTATGAACTGAGGAGAAGCCTTGCAAAATTTCTGGAAGGTCAGTGGTGCCTGAAATGGTAGCAGGTGAGATGCTCAGTAAAACACCTTCACCTTGTACGCCCCCTGGACCCGCTGAATGCAAAGAAAAGGTTTCCAGGAGACACCACGAGCTAGAGCTGATTTCCTGCCATCATAAAAAGTCATTTGCACGGTGAACTCGCATTGCACGTGGCTTCCTAACACCTGGCATGGGGAACATGGCTTCCCTGAGGCAGCGACTGGGGAGACGAAGGAAGAGTTTGAATAACTTCGAGTTCAAGGATATTTCTGTCAGACTTTAATGCATCAGTTTATTTGTGTTTATGTTTGGGAAACGGGGGGAAAAATTAAGTTTTCTTCTAGGCTTTATTAGAGCATGGAGTGGAATATATAAAGCAAGATTAAAAACTAAATAGCCTGTTGTTTCCCAAGGTGTTTTCAGTCGTGAAGCCCTCCCCTCCATCTGCAGTGCTGAAGCCTGTGAAACACATCCAGTGCTCTCCACCGATACCTGACTGCCTTATCTCTGCATGCTTATGGGTTGCACAATGATTGCTAGCCCTGGAAAAGCACGCTTTGCCTGTGACACACTTCTCTCTTGTCTGTTTGTGAAGTTTTGTGCTGACCCTGTTAGGAAATGGAAGCACGAGGCATAGCAGAGTGCTGGGGGAGGTTACTGTTTTTTGCAGCCCGCCGGTGCTGGGTGGGCAGGAGCCCAGCCGGGTAGTGGAGGAGATGTTCTGCTTTGCGATGGAGTGTAAATGCACTGGTGCTGGGCTCCAGATGTCCAAGTATTGAGCTTCTCCAAAGCTGCGCTAAGCAGGACTGAAACACCACGAAGTCAGGCTTCTACACCGCTGAGACTGCCTGGTTGTCTTCTGGTGAAACAGAAGTGATTCTAATTCAAGAGAGGATCATTTAGTTGGGAAGTAGTAATGTCTCTCCGGTTAAGTGGTTTTCAAAGTGAGGGGTCCCTTTAAAAAAGAAAGGATGAAAAGCTGTGGCTGATCTGCAGATTTTCATTTCTGGGATGCCAGCAGCTTTGTCCTCTCATTTCAGCGGTGCTGCTGTTGGCCGAAGCGGGCCGGGATGCAAGGCAGCAGTGTGCCTTCCCCCGGGGCTGGGCAGAGGAGCCCAGCCTGGGCGCGGGGTGTGACTCGGGCAATGGGCAGAGCTGGGCGGGCAGCTGCCCTCCTCGCCGCCCCTGGCTGAGCAGCGCTGGAGGAGCTGGCACCTCTGCCAGGTGCCGGGGATCCTGGTGCCCTGTGCCCCTTCTGCCCGCAGCCCACCCCCCGGGCCCCTGCATGCGGCATGGTGTGGGTAAGAACCAGTGGATGAAAGAAGTCTTGATTCCAGGTCTTGCTTCACAAGACAGGAATGAGTTCAAAACACAACAAGAAGTCAGGAAAACTTTACTATCTTCTGGCTTAGTAAAGTGAGAGATGTTTGTCAGGTTGTTCCTGCAGACCCAGCCTCTTGCCTGGACACAGCCACGCACGTAGCAGCTGTGTAAGGTTCCTAATTCTGGCTCCTCATTTGTCCATAGCGAGAGACAGTTTCAGTCTTGAGGCATTAGTAACTGAAAAGGGGAAATAAAATACTGTCTATATTATGGCTACCCATTAGCTCCAAAGCATCCGCAGAAGTGAGGGGTTGTGTGTCCTGTGAGGGGTATGGAGAGGCAGAGTGGGCTGCTTTATAAAGCCAGGGACACAAAATGTCAGTGGGAATGTAGGGGATAATGCGGTGGATTTATAGGTTTCGGGTGCCTTGCCCAAACTGCTATGCAGGCTGTCACTAAAGTGGAAAACAGATATAAGGTTGCATAATGTAGATATGAAGTAGTGTTTGATTTAACGGCAGTACTTACCGTTTGCATTCAAACAGGCTGCAGTTGCTGAAATCAGAGGGGAAGCTTGGAGTCCGAAGGCGTGATGGTGAACGTGGTTGTAGAGAGCAAAATTCTGCTTGCTGTTGTTGATTAATTCAGTATGACAGAAGATAGAAGATAAAGTGGCGTGTATACTGGGATCAGTCGTTGGGGAAAGAAATATATGAGCATGGTTTTTTGCCTTGACTGGCAAGCTCTCAATCCTGAGACAAGAGAGTTTGTTGCCCTCAGTTTTAAGGTTATGAACGCATGAAATCCTGACAACTCTGTTATTCATCAGTGTGAAAGCTTACTCGAATGTATCGAATGTATGGGAAGGCTAAATGGACACATCAGCCATGATTTGAGCAGAATGTTCTCTCGTCTTCATTTATTTATTTAAGAGGATTAAAGGGAGTCTGGACACCCTTACAAGATTCACAAAGGATTTTAGCAGTGGAGGGCAAGAGGGACCATTACAATGAAGTGATGAGATCTTTATCACAATTTGTTCTTGTATTGAGCTTCGGGCCTCCGTAGTTTTCAACTACACTTATTGATATTCGTATGAAAAAAAGCACAGGAGGAAGCCCCTCCTGCCTCCCCTGTGCGAAGATGGAGTAAAACTCACCAGACTGCCATTACTGTCTGGAGTTGCTAAGTGTGGTGTGGAGCTTCAGTGTGCAGGGTGGCTGCTGACGGGGAGGGTGACCTGCTGGTCGTGAGCTCAGCTGCTTGGGCAGGTTGTCAAGTCCTCGCGGAGTTTTGCACTCCGGTCCGCGGCTGATACTCAGGCTGAACAGACATAGTCAAGATATGACTGATGAAGCCTAATATCTTGTTGTATGTATAACAATATATTCCAGTATCACAATCTCCTCCTGCTTGTGTGGGCGCGCAGTTGCTCATACACCTGTGGGGTATGGGAAAATCCAGGTGGATTGAGGGTGGGGTTTTAAAATTATTTTTAATTATGTCTTTTATTCTGAGGAAAGATTTGCGGTAGAAAATAGCCTCGTGCTTCCTGGTTTGGTTAATACCTCTGCTATGGTCTTTCCCTTCACAATGAAAGTTTTATAAGTCCTCGTATTGTAATAGAAGTTTTACAGTTGCAGATGACGACAGTAAGCAAAGTGTTCACATTTCCCCAGAAAATTGTGTTAAATTAGGCTCTGGGAAGAAGAGAAGAGCTGTGCTTATGCTCTCAATATTATATCTTCATCTTTGTGGTTGTTAACATAGTATTTGCTCAGTGATTTCAAGGAGTTAGTATTCTGAACTTTTCAAATGGATAAAAACCAGAAGGGAGGATGGAAGAAGAGGGGATGCTTCTGGTGAATGGAGACTGAGAGTGCACTGGCGTAGATCGAATGTCTGCATAAATAACAACAAAGAGCGAACTCGCGAACCATCCCATTTCTTCTGCTGATCTGTTCTTATTTTATTCTCCGTAGTCTATCACAGCAATTATATGTCACTGAGCACTTGGAAGTGAGATACAGGAAGCCTTTTTTAGTATTTTCCCTTAGAATTGAACTAGTACTGCTGACCTGCTTTATGTTTTGCAAAGGATTTGGATTACTGTAGCCAAATTTTGCACATTTGACCACAGGCTTGAGTCATCTGCATGCTTCCCCAGTGAATCGTTCCTTTCCAACTGGGCAGATGCTGTGCTGGGGGGAAGTAAAATGGTGAATTTTACTCCATGCCGAGCGCCCGTGCCGTCTGACCTGCTGAGCAGTTCAGGTTTACCGCTGGTGGTGCTTCACTTTGAGCACTACGTCATTAACTCAATGTAGGAGGTTCCAAGGAAGATTTAGGATTTATTAGTGTGTATTTCTCAGGTTTTCTGTATTTTAGCCTGCACTGGTTTTTGCAGCGATTAGAACCACAGCAGTGTAGGCCACTAAAACTTCCCCTTGGGACCATCCAGTTGCCCTGTATCCAAACTCTACATCACATATGCGAACTCTGGGCAGCCGTTCCAGGTTGCCAAGGAAGGACAGCTTTCAGCTTGTGACAGCTGACTGCTGTGCAGCAGACAAGCAGGGAGCTGGTTAAAAAACATAGTTTTTTCAGTCTTGTGAGACATTACCTCATCTTTGTATTTGCATTTATTCTGCATCAGAATAAACCCAAGTATTTTCAATATTTTCAATCAGAGTGAATTTCTTAAATGTATTTTTAAGTATTTTCTTGTTTGTTTTCTGTCTAGGCTTTGAAACATTTAAATTAATATTATTTTTTCTTTTTTTACAGAATACGGAAGTATAATATGATATGACTTGTCTTTAAAATAGATTATTTTAAAATAATTTAGTGCAGCTGCTTTCTAGCGATTGAGTCATCTCATTTTCCAGATTAGAATCTCTTGTTTTTTTAATGAAATGGTTTGACACTTGGAACAAGAAATGAAGATAAATACTTAGCATATCAACTAGAAGAGCAGGTGGGTTTTTTCAGCATCCATCTTATTCTAGGAAAGTGCTGTATTTCTTCTGCAGACATGTTTCTGTGCATTTATGTATTACTCCATAGTTGGAAATTTCCACAGTTTCTTCATGAATATTTTCCAGTGTCTGATTCCCTGAAATTTCTCTTCCTTCAGAACTTTTAGTTTGAATCAATTAAGGAGAAGAATGGCAACTTGTGAGTGTCTTATTATAATAATCATAATGGGAGTGTCTGATTACAATTTGCTACGTGATACATATATACATGAAAGCCAACCTATAAGTGATATATTACAGTATCTTTTCTTTCTGTAGGAGAAATCCCCTGACTCAGAGACATACATACACAGAAACGCATACGGTGTAGCATGTGTCAGGTGTTCCCGTGAGGAAATACCAACAGCTTCAGTAAACAGAGATGGTCCTGGATCTGAGAATTGTGGCTGAGCTGGACGGGGAGCCTGTGGCTCGGACGGGATGGATGTGTGCCGGGGTGCCCCAAGGATTCGGCTGGCATGAGCAGCTCCAGTTGTGGCTGAAGGTGCAGCTGCTTCCACCATACTGGGAGGGCCATAGTGGAGCAGACTGGGACAGAGTTCTCAGATGTTAATCTGCACTTGGGGTAGCACTAATATCTAAGAAACAACAGATATCTCACTTTGAAGGGAAAAGGAGTCTTTTTTTCTGAGCTGGAAGAGAATTTGCCTCTTTTTCCAAAGAGAGTGCTCTGGTTTTGGGGTTACTTCATCTGTTTCACCTGTGATTTTGCTGCCTAACGGTCAGCACTCAGCTATTACAGAAATCCGTAGAATCCCTCAATCATGACAATGTTTGTGTAGAGGAGTATTAATAACCCTCATTTTACAAACGGCAAAATGAAGGCTCGGAGAACATCAGGTTGTCGTGGTCACGAGGAAGGCCCTCAGCAGATACCGCTGTGCTTACCAGTCCCTTTACTATTTCAGCTTACGGACTGATTGAAACTGGACCATACGCACAATTTTGTCCTGTGCATTCCTATTCTCTGTGTTGCATCAGTGTGCTGTTTGTGTATTAAAGGCAAATGTTACGTTTTGGGGACAAGGATTGCTTTCCCTGAATGTCTGCACATCACCTGGTTTAATATGGTTCATAGCTGTTGGAATAGAGAGTCTGTTGCAGTAACACAACTTGGCTATGCCACAAATCTCTCTTTACTGGAGTTTATATATCCCCAAAGAAGTTTTGGGGAATAGGGGTCTGATATGAGTGAGCAGTCTTTCCGAAAATTGACCCAAACTTCAGTCTCTCCCTCCAGTGTGGTTTTCTCCTTCCCCACCTCTTTAAGGTCCCTTGTATTCATATTCTCTGGTATAGTCAACAGAAAAAGAAAGAGACTGTTTTGTTTTTAAATCAGTGACTTTCCTTCATTTTTTTTTCTCTCTTGAAAGCTTTTCTAGCTCTATTTGCCTTAAGGGGATAAGTTTTTTTAATGAAGAAAATTAACTCCCTTTGTAGTGATTTTTAGAACTGGTGAAGGTAGCAGAGTAGTTTGATTTATATGTAGATCAAGGCCAAGTGCATCTTCCACTTTTATCTATTAGCCTTCTGTGTAATGTGTTTGAAAAGAGGTACTGCTGATTTTGCATAGGCTGCTGCCTGCCATCCTGTGGACGTGGGTTTCGGTGGCCCAGCAGTAGGAAGTTCCTATTCTTTTTCCCGGACTCGTCATTTACTTGTTCTCCTCTGATGTTTTGTAGAGCTGCTGTTTCTCTAGCACCTGATTTGCAAACAGAGCACCCAGATTGCATTGCTTCGTTCTTACCTGACAAAATAAATACATTTTTCTTTCTGGAATTGGCTATGGCATTGACTGGGTCATGTCTCTTGATTTAAAGTCTTTGATCCTCACCCTAACTCTGATGGTGTTTTTACACAGGTTTCCTAGCATTGAGGTACCTTGGTGCAATAAGAGCTGTCACAGTGTTGTCCCGTGCCGTGCTGCATGGCATGGACCTCTCCTGACCTCAGGAAAAGGAGTGGGTGTAGAAATTGCTCCTCTCCATGTTTAGTTCTTCTGTTTTAATGACCGTTGTGCGAAGATCTCTCTCTTTCTGAACTTTCTGGCAAGAAATAAATATTTAAAACCAGGTTGTAATTCCTGGAGAAATGAGTAGGTTTTCAGTGAAATCACTTGCAAGCTGTTCAATTAGAATTCCTTGAAGCATTCTGCTTTTGTAATCTCTCGCTGCGCTGTCAGCCTGGGTGTAATTCAAGGCCCTTCTCTGTTTCGCTGCCTCATCTGGGGTCACAGCTCTGTTCTTCTGTGCCCAAAGGACAGGATTCACATGCTCCCACCTTGCTCTGGGCTCAGTGGCTCTTACCCTGGTATTACTAAAGACCCCCTTTTTAAACATTGTACATTTATTTTTTCCTCAAAACGGAAGATTTTCCTCCTGTCATAAAGCAAGCAACTTAAAAATTTTCAAAGGCTCTTTTGGCAAAGCTGGGAATTAGATTCTTGCGGAGTCCTTCATAAAAAATTGAAGACTTCATGTATTAACATACATTGATTTATTCATAGTGTTTCATTACAAATAAGCGAGGATCCCATAATACCAGCAGAGGTTAGGAGAGCAGTGGAGCGCGTTACATTATATTGACAGCTCAGTTGAAATTGAGCTGCCTTTGGATTGAATTTGGGACGCAGGCAAGGAATTGGCTGGTAAATAAGTCAGGAGTTTTACTTGCAGGTGTCTGTATATCAACAGGGCTGCCACGGGTTTGCATAATGGAGCTCGAGCAGGATTTCAGAGGTGTGTTTTCTGCGTGGATTCCTCGCAGGGTGTATTCACACCAGCAGCAGGTCTGCTCAGGTGCGGCTCGCCGGGTCTGTAACCCTGCTGACTTCTTCTCTCGGGCGAAAGCCCGGCGTGGTACCATGTGTAAGCCTGCCCACTGAAGCTAAAATTGGGGGGGCAAATGAGCTCAGAACCTGGCTTACAAGACATGAAGAGAAGGGCTTTTGTCTAAAGAGTTGATGACATTTATTTCATTTAAGCATATCATTTCATTTCTGCGTGTTCCCTTTAGCACAAGAAAAAACTTCTAAAACCTTTGTCGTCAGTAAAAGGCGCCTGTTGTTTTCATCAGCCTTTTGAGAAGACGGTTTGCCAGAAGAAAACAAAAGACCTGATGGAAAATGTATCCATGTTTACACCAAAAGTTTTCATGTACTCGGGGGATTGTATGGGAAGTTCTCATGAAAACTCTGCCAGTCGTTCTGTGCGCTCTGGTTTGGCTGCAGAAGTTCTGAGGTTCAGGTCAAAAAGTGATTTTTTGCATCTTTTGTTCTAAATCAGCACATGTCAAGGTTTTAGGGGAGAGGAGAATAGTCTTGGAAAAATTGTCATGTTTGTTTGACAGCATCCAGATATGGAACTAGAGATACCGAAATAATATCTGTGCTTGTATTTTCCACGTCTAGCCTGAAGAGATGGCAAAATAGGGGAGCAGAGCAAGGCCAGGCGCAGAAGGCCCCTTATCACCTTACTTTCCTTGTTCTTCATTTGCAGATTACATACAAGGCCGTTGGGTCTCTGGATCCCAGTGCTGACCTGTCCAGCCAAAGAGGGAAAGTCTTCAAGCTAAGGAACGAAACACATCACCTCTTTGTAGGATTATACCCAGGGACTACGTATTCATTCACCATCAAAGCCAGCACAGTCAAGGGCTTTGGGCCACCCATCACAACACGGATTGCAACTAAGATTTCAGGTACTGCTTTGGAGAAGGAGAAAAAAGAACTTTGTAGGGCTTTGTTCTTTAGACCCACAGCTGATGTATACAAGAAAAAGGTATTCAGCTCTCTAGAAGTTGCACAGGGCAAAATTTTAAAACAGCCACAATCCAGTATCCATGTTTGTTCGGGTTACAAATGCAGCGGTTAATTTGTGGCTATCTTAAGTATCCATGAATATCTTTGTGGAGCATTTTAAATGAGAACCTTCATTAGTTCTGCAAATGAAGTATCGCTATAATAATTGTTAGTATTATCAGCGTGGCTGGGGAAGCTCCTTCAGTAATGTGGTTTTTATTTTCAGAATGCACCAAAATGGATGTAATGAAGTAATTGAATTAATAGTGCACGGCGACTAAAAAAAAAAGGAGGAAAGCTGTTTTTATGTTTGCTTTCTGAGTAAGGGCAGAGGGAAGGCTTGAGGTAGGCAGACAAGTGCATGAAAGGCACTAAAATCAGGAGACATGGCAAAGAGAAGGTGCTTCTGTCTTGAGGAAAAAAGAGAAACTCAGGCTAGGTATCAGGAAAAAAAGATGGATAAAGGGATGGTAGAGATAATATTGGGCAGATTTATATAAACTTTAATTTTAACATTTAGTTGATAGCACTGAAACAGGCTGTCTAACAGAGTTCCTTTTTTGGAATAGCTTCACTGTTTTTTCAGTAAAGCCAAAATAAACGTATGGGACGTTCAGGACACTTGTAAAGCTTGAAATGATGGCTGGGTACCACAGAAAAGAGTGCAAAACAGTGCATATTTTCTGATGCCCTATTTCAAAATCGGTTAATCAAAACAAGTTGTTAGCAGTAAGTGGCAGTGTAAATTTTAAGGAAGTAAAGTGTATCCGTTCTCTCCACTAACTGTCAGCAGGGTCTGAACCCTTCACATTTAGTGCAAAAGCCCATGTCTCAGCCCCTGGAAGTAAAGCCATTAACTGCCATAACAGCTCCACGGACTGTTGGGGTTTATGCAGGCCTGCTGCGAAGGGAAGGCACGGCATGCACTCTATTCACTTGTGACCAGAGAAATAAAATAGCACAGTAATGGTAGTGCTTTTTCCCTCTGACTCACTTTCCTTGAATTTTATTATTCAGTGAGTGCTCAGATTGTGTTTGAGGCCTGCATGTTTATTAACTGGATGCACAGTGAGCTTGATTTATGGTCGTCTTTTTTTTTTTTTCTGGTCTTCCAAACACCTGGCTCGCAATAGGTAGGCACAGACTCCATGCAGGCATTAGGGTTGTAGCTGACATTAGATTATCTCATTGCATGGTTAGTCCTATACATGTAATCTGGAAATTGCTGCTGACTTGCTCTAAGAGGCAGTCACAGAATCACAGAATGGTCAGGGTTGGAAGGGACCTCTGTGGGTCATCCAGTCCAACCCCCTGCCGAAGCAGGGTCACCCAGAGCAGGCTGCACAGGACCGCGTCCAGGCGGGGCTGGAATATCTCCAGAGAAGGAG
>Ga0065711_1030285_pt1 | contig 33032 bp, 22 predicted proteins | sample Hoacrofraction12_FD_59098 | JGI IMG/M metagenome (GOLD analysis project Ga0065711, IMG submission 59098) | Hoatzin crop microbial communities from Cojedes, Venezuela - Epithelial fraction 12 v2 (version 2) | ecosystem: Host-associated > Birds > Digestive system > Esophagus > Crop | place...
GAACATGAGGAAGAACTTCTTCCCTCTGAGGGTGATGGAGCACTGGAACAGGCTGCCCAGGGAGGTTGTGGAGTCTCCTTCTCTGGAGATATTCAAGACCCGCCTGGACAGGGTCCTCTGCAGCCTGCTGTAGGTGACCCTGCTTGGGCAGGAGGGTTGGACTAGATAACCCACAGAGGTCCCTTCCAACCCCTACCATTCTGTGATTCTGGGGCCCGGGGAAGGGGGTCCAGGCGTGACACCGAGCGGCTGGGTCAAGTGGCATTCCTCAAGCCTCCGCGCAGGAGGGCGATGGCCCAGCTCCCGAATTCGGTCTGCAGATGTCAGCTGCTCACTTCGAGCCACTTGAAAAAAACCAGCTCATGACCAGACTCCAGATTGGAGGCTCGCAGAGGTTTCCTCAACTGGATGACGACATCACTGAGGCTCAGGAACGCCGACACAGACTGACGGCACCAGCTGCTGCATGTCCGCGAGCCCTTTACTGCTACAGTGAGTTTAAATATGCCTGGAGAAAGAAAACGGCACAGATGGGTGCCTAAACTGGTGAAACAGCAGCAGAAAAATGTATACGACAATATTATCACAAGTACTGAGGCGCTGTGTCAGCTCAGGAATTCCTTCCTTCAAAAAGCTGTGAATTTTGAGCAAACCCAGTCATTTCCTATGGAATTACGAAAATGAAAAATGGAGCTTGGTCAGAGTAAAACATGATAACCTCCATTCAGTCCACATGAAAACTAGGCTCAATGGGCAATTGGAAAGAATGCTGTTACTTTAAAGCTTTATAAAAAATGTAACAAAAAAAAAATTGAGTCTATTAACGCAGTCATTTCATCACATAAATGGAACCAATAAAGGTTTCTCTGGTGGGTTTTGGGTTTGTTTTTTTAATGTTTCTAGTAGTGGCACTATCTGTTACAGTACAGTACCTGAGTTGTATTTTAAAAATACAGTACATCGGTAACATTTTAGAGAGTATTTTTAGGAGGCGTAACAGATACGAGGATGAACAGTCCTTTATCCTCTGCTACGCTGTACCGTGGCACAGAGGGCAGAAGCTGTAATTGCTTGCTGCTTTGGCTTTCACGCAGTGCTTACATACACTGCACATCCAGAATCGATACTCCAGGATAGGGTCTCCTGTTGCAACACATACTGAAACCTTCTCATCTCCACTATTTAGAAAAAAAAAAAAAAAGAGTAATTAAAGCTGAAAGAATAAAACCATATTTAACCATATTTTTTAAATGGCAATGAAGACCTGTTTTGTAGAAATTTGCAAAACAGCACGAATACCTAATTGTGTGCCTACAGCCAGTTACAAAACTTGTGATGCTCATCTGTAAAATATTGCTGCTCTGTTCAGATGTGCGCCACTTTCCGATTAGAAGTTACTAAATCACGTAATGCTTCACTGTTAACATAGCCAAGTATATAAATCCTCACACAACAGAATGCACAGCCCCAGAACCATGTAGTCAACAAATCAGGACCAGCAGATCCAAAAGATTATGTGAAAAGAAGCAGTGAAGGCCATGTAAAGGTAAGGTCCAATTAAACACCTGCACTTCTATTACATTTATTGCTCTGAAGAGTCAACATGAAAGCCACTGGTGAGATTCTGTGCATCTGCACAGTGAAATCAAACAAGACAGATTAAAATCCTATTCGTTAAAAAGAAAATTGATTCACAATCAATTTCCATGCTCACAAATTCCACGCTGTTAGAAGGAAACATATGCCAAAGACACCACTGTGGGTGCAGCCACTCCAAGGACTTATCCCTTAAGCGTGCCCTTCATATTCTAATTCTTTCACTTGACATATTCATCTTCTCACACCATGTAGGTTTAGGTAATTCACAAAAGACTGTAGACTAACTGGTAAATACTGGTTAAACATCCACCTGTTGACATTTGCATCACACCACAATGGCGATGCAAACAGTAACATTATTACTTTCATGGCATTTGATACCTTATCGAAGGTCCTAAAACTCCTGTGCTCTGACCGCATGCATTTTTAATTAAGATGAAGTTGCATCTCTATGCCCAGTTCCTCGAACACAGTCAGTGTCTATTCTCCCAAATAAAACAGTGTTGTATTACCCCTTCTGCCAACTGGCTAACACCTGCATCATTCTTCCCCAATATTTGGTTTAAGCAGCAAAGCACCTAATTAACTTCGTCACACAAAACCTGCTAAAACCCAAAATACAGGTAATAGCAGAAAAAAATGCTAGCATTATTACAGTGTCATATAAACCCACCTCTCAAGAACATCATCCAGATCAGACTTTTTGTTGTACTTTGGACAGTGTCTTGTGAATATCTCTAGAGCAAGGTCTTCATACTGTTGCCTCTGCTCTGGCCTAAGAGTTTCCAGGGATTCCAGTTTAACAAAGGCTTTTGAACAAATATCAAATGCTCTGTTTGCACATGCACAGAGTGCCAAAAGGGAATAGATCTCAACTGCAGGGATAATATCTTCATAATCTCGCAAATGAAGAGCTAAGAAATTAAAAAAAAAAAAAAATCCAAGGAAATTATTACATGTCTTGTCAGAAGTGCAAGCATCTATATGAAATATTTGCTACTAGTAGGCAGTATTAATCTTACAAATTGGACTCAACGAACCAAAGCCTTTCCATTGGCATGACTATGAAGCATGCATGGTTCAACACTTTTTCAAAATAAGTAAAAATAAGGGGATTTGACTGGGAAATTAAGAGTGTCATTTTGAGACACCTTTTTTTTTAAACGTCAGAGGTATTTGAAATGGACCTTCATTACTTGGACAAACTATAGGGCATTATTTGCTTCTCCAACTCCCACAAACTTTTGATGAAGCTCTACAGGGAGAACTGATGTGAATTCAGGCATGCCTTATAATTTGAAGAGAACAGAACAGTCAACAGTACATCTACAGAGATTGTCCAATTTAACCACGTAATATTTGCTAAATTAGATTTGCACTGTCTCCAAGAAAATACTTTCCAGGTATCTTGACTACAGCCATACTCAATTCATTACATGGTTTTCTTTTCAATCTAGCAAGAACACAAAAATGTGCCAACTATAAATGAAGTTATGTGCTGTGCAAGTATGTAAAATGTAAAATTAGAACAGTTTCTTTACAGGGTTAAAAATTTAAGTCCTACCTGTTTTAAGTGCTGCTTCTACAGAACCTTTATAGAGCTGTCTTTGTGCAAGTATGAAAAAATGGTAAGCCTCAGCTCCTCGCCAAGCATTGTCTGCAAAGCGATTAGTTGAAGAACGAACATCATCTTCCAGCAAACCAGCCAAAGCTGAAGCAGTCTGAAAACAAAGCAGTATCACAAGTAATTTTTATATGAAACTGATATAGCAGGAAATGGGGATGTATGAAAAGAACTATTCTGTACTTGGTGATTACACCACTGCCTGTGTGAACAACGGAAAATATAAATACATGGACCTAAAGTGAACATTGTTAGGCATTTTATACAGTGCACAGGCAGAACATATGGTACAGATTTTCAAAGATAAATATCATATACATGGGTACAAATATATTCTGTGCACATCTGCAGACTGGTTCATAGTTTGGATTAATAATACACTTCAGCACCAGGTCTCTTAAGGCTTTGTTTAAACTATTTCATTTGTGTATATGAAGACGAAAGTGTGAGAAGAAAAAAAAAATTATTCTGTTTGCTTCCCCCATATCTGGAGCAGTCTCCCTGCTAAATTATAGCCAACAGAGCTTAGTCTAATCACAGATCTCTTTTTGGGATTGATACTTACTCCTAAATGACAGGAAAGTGAGAGTCTCACAGAAAAAAAAGAATGTGGAGTTTATTAGTATGATTTTCATTGTTACAGTGAAAACATTAAGAAAAAACACATTAAGCTTTGGAAGATTAAATACATATGATTTAAATGTTTTAAAAGATGACTTATGTTTCCATGGAAGACTTGCTTTAAGCAAAGCTTTGTTCTTAGCAGGAAAAAGGTTATTAAAAAAAACCATAATAGCCTCACATGAAGATAGCTTTATTTATTCTGACTAGGTAGCACATACCAGAATTCAGAAAGGAAAAAAAAAACCAAAACGCCACACAATAAAAACCCGACACTCTACCTCTGAACTTTTTCCTTTAATTTTTCCCCTTTGTGCATTTTGCATTTGTTCATGGCACTGTTCCATAAGTAAGGCTGATAATACATAAAGCTTTTTAACTCGCAATGGCTTTGTCCTTTTCTTTGCCTCTTCATCTGCAATCTTAAAACACAAAACCAAGGAATTTAATGTAGATTTTAAAAACACACATATATATATATATATATGTTTCTTTTATATGTATATGTTCTTCTATATGTATATATAAAAGAAGAGTCACTTCATTCTCTTGGACAATTGCATGCTCATACAAACCTAGGAAATCATGCCAAAAAAACAATTCTGCATTTGAAGGTAATAATTTAGACTGCAAACAACTATAAATGAAAATGTCAAAGTGAAGAATGCATGCTATTCTGTATTTATTTAGCTAACAAGTATATAAAGCCAGATTCTCAGAAAGGATAAATCAGTGTAACCATGTATAAATCTATTGACTCAATATAAAATTAAACTAAAAAATAGCAATTTTTAAACACTGAAGTTTAAGAAATACATAGCTTTCAATAAAGTCTAGTGGTTTTCCCAGAAAAGAATAACATCTTTTGAAAGTAAAATACATATATATTTTACTATAAATATTTGGTGTAAAAATTACGTATCACTCTTACAGACTTAAAAAGCTATGTACAGAAATCTCTGCAGCCAAACCAAATCTAAGCAATATCTTTATCTTAAAAGCACACCACAGCAGTTCCTAACTGAAGGTACCAAGAAATACCGAAATTTAACTTCTAGTTAATGACATTGCTATTCTTAAAAATAAAGGAGATAACTAATCCACATACCAATACAAAATAACATGGACGTTGCACCCAGGCCAGTCTACTATACTCCTTCACTAGGCAATGCAGGGCAACATGACCTTTTCTGAGGTATAGATCATCTCACTCTGAAGTGAAAGTCTCAATATAAATCAGATGGTTTGTGTCCTTAAAGCCTCCTCTCCACTAGCTACAGAGGACACCAGGGTAACTATTTCAGATACAGATACCTGAGCTGAGAAGTTGGATTCATCTTTGCAGCATCTTGTGTAATGACATTTGCTTATTGCCTGGACATTATTAACACTAAAATAACCCCAGAGAAATAAAAAGTAGCATGGAAATAATAAGAGCCAGTCCAAAACCCCAGTTATTTGACATAAAAATAAAACCTGCAATACCTTGAACATGAGCTTAGCAGCTTCAAAGAAATAATTGGCTTTACGATAGAGTTCTATAGCATCAAGGATTTTATTCTTTTCCAGTAAATGACTTGCATATCTGGCTAACAAGGATCCAATCTCTTTCATATTGTGATTTTTAGCCAGCTCCACAGCTTTATTCCACTAGAAATGAAAGCAGACAATTATCAACCTTATTTTTTCAAATACATTCCCAGAACAAGCTGGTTATCCATGAACAGTCACAACATTTGTGGTCAATACTTCATCACCATTTAGAACCAGGCTACTATAAAATTAAAGTAAAGAACAAGAGAATACAAATGCTAACATCATTGCCAGTCATGTGATACAGCAGGCCTGTGAAACAAATGCTGGACTTCTATCCAAAACCACATACAAAGCAGTTGCTGCTGCTTTGGTAAAAGCTTTGCAAAATCACTTCATTGCTGCTCATAGCTGGATGTGTGGATTTCAACACTTCCGATATTACTAAAATCCAGACTGTCAAAAGCATGGCTAAAAGAGGACTTTAGCCCATAAGCTCAAGGCACAAACAATGATACTTCACTTATCCTTCTATGCACCTCATTTTGTCTGTGAATTTTCCTCATCTTCAACATTTTGGCTACTGTGTTTGCCCCAGATCAAAAGTTCAGCAGGACTGAGAAACTTGGCTGAATCTCCTACCTAATAGCCCTTCAGATCCATAAACTAGGAAACTGTTCAAGTAAAGCCAGCACTAGCCAGTCCCACCATTCCCATACGTCAAGTTCCTCACAGCCATCCTCCCTTACCTGTGTTGACACAAATGCTTGCACAGGTAAGTCATACTGAGGAACAGCTCTAGCTGTAAACATACAGATCATTTTTCAGATCAGTTCTTTTCCAGCTACACCCTAACACAATGACAAATATATTTGCATCTGTATAAGGAAGGAGTGGGATGTGGAAAATGAGCAGCCAGAAGCTCTCCAATCTTCCTCCCATTCCATCAGGAGGCAGCGCAGCCCGGCTCTACAAAGGTCACAGATGTCTGTACACTGAGCATGCTTACCACACACACATGCTGTCCCTCCAATGGTCCAGTCCCGATTTCAGATAACTGGTTTAAGCACTGAAGCATGAATTTTCCAGAAATCACAACAGATCATCAGACACTTAACAAGAACTTGTATTTAACTGGGCATTAGGATAGAAATCTCACTGTTAATCTGCTTTACCAATACCAATTTATCTACTGCTGTTTTACCTGGTTGAGATGTACACAGGTATCTACCGCATCCTTTGGTCGATTACATTTCAGAAAGGCCGACACAGCTTGTTCACACATCCCCACTCTCACAAACATATAAGCTATATCCTGCAAAAAGCATCAGCACAATGTTAAATTCACTTCAAGGTTTTTAGTACATTGCATAGCAACTGCAATACTATTATATTGTTAATTTAATTCCAAAGAAGTTGGGGGAAAGGGATTGCTTGCTTCATGGATTCTGTGAAGACAACACGCAGTGTTGTAAATCTTTAGAACAGTATGCTACTTCCACACACTACTTCTAAATTAAAAAAAAAAAACACAACTATTTTAAAAAATTTATTTCAAATCAAATCATAACTGGACTGTGTTCTTACTATTTAGAGTATTTCACAAAACTTCACTATTACAAAGAGGTTAAAAGGAAGCGTGATGTCTTGCTTTGTTCAAGCAACTGAAAATGGCATTAAACAAGCATGTTCTGCATTTTTCAAGCATATCATAGTTTTAAATTAGCTATTAGTCAGTAGGTCATTTAAGGCTAAACCACCAACTCTCCATCCTTTCCAGTAGAGTATCTCCAATTGCCGTTGTACATTAGCATTCCCACCAGAGCTATCATGTAAGGCGTTAAACCAGGGACAGCAACCAGAAAGAATCGGGGGGAAAACAACCCCAGTGTAGAACAACAACAGTAATACTGGAGATCAGTATCCAAGTAGTACCATTATGCTTGTGAGTATGCCATATACTGCATTCTTTCTCTCTTAACCCTCCCAAGATGGGAAATTTTAAATAAATAGTTGAGCATAAGGCAATGAAAAATAAAGGTGCTTTTTGCTTACAGGAAGCAATTTATTATTCTCTGGAAGTGAGTTAGCTAGATTCTCCAGTCCTTGGTAGTCCTCTAGCATGTAGTAACACTCAGCTAAACGTTCCTGGTTTCGTCCTTGTACATAATACTGTACAGCATTTAACCTAATAAGAAAAAAAAGATATATGTTGGCTTCTGATATATAAACACAAGTGAAACTTCTCATTGTGTAAGCCTTTTGCATTTATAAATTTAAAGTGACATTATTTTAAACAGGTAACTTTGCTTGAGAGAGCTTTTGTAGGTAGAATTTCACTGTTTTTCTAAAATGCACTAAAAGTTTTAATTTTCAGAGATCATGATATGGAAGTAGTAGCAAGAATGATTCTTTGACTAGCATAAGGTTAGGAAGTCGAGGGATCTTAAAACTGTATTCCCACATCTGCACAGATCATGGCTGATAACGGACAACAACTTACAACCAACTTTCAGAAAAGGGCTTTACTGTTGTACATCCGTATTTTAAAACACAAGCACCAAGATCTGCAAGACCCTTCTCCGAAGTTACTTAAGGCATCTAAAACTTTCAAAATCTAATCACAAGTTTTCAAGTGCTTTGAGACCCAAGTTCTTTGTGATAATATAGTCTGGGTAATCGCAACACACAGTGGAACTGTGGAGCTCCAAGACAGAGTGTTCTGGATGCTAGAAGTTTTCATGGGCTTAGAATGCAACAAGAAAAGTTCATGGAAGAAAATTTCTCTGCTAGTTATTAACTACGAAGATGTCTCTTCTGGCTCAGGAAATATCTGACTGCAAAATGTGGTCTGGAGAAATACCATTCTGGAGAAATACCGTTACATACATGCACTGTTCCTAAAATCTTCCTTGGGTGCCCAGTTTGGGCAATAGCTGGAGACAGATCCAGGTCAGAGAGAACTCTAGAACTTTTCAAATACTTGTGAGTTTAAGCATTCTAGAAAGCTTGTGGTTAGTTTTGAAATTCACTGATATTTAATAATTCTCTCCTACTTTTAACTGATTTTTTTTTTTCTTTAATACATTCTATATCCAGCCTAATACAACTGCATAGGTATTTCTCTTCTCCTTCTCTCCTTTGAAGCAGGCAGACTTCTGGCAAAACTAAGCTTTTTATCACCTTCATTCTTTAGCTAGTTGAAAAACAGCTCTCTGTTTATGGGTAGACGCAGCGATGGAACCATGAAGGCCTGAGCTAAATCTCATCATGCCAAAATTATCCCATGTATTGCATCCTGACATTGCTGACGTCTGCCTCACGTCATAAGTTGTCTTGTCATCAGCTTTATAATTTCCTTTGTACTTTCCTTCTTACTAGTTCCTCTACAGAACATACCATTTCTGACGGTCTGCAAAATAATCTCCAATAGCATTGTGTGCTTGTTCAACAAGGGCATCGTCTGAAGCACCCGTGCCAGTTTTCAGTAGCTGCAATACTCGAAACCAATCTCCCAGTTTTATCCGTAGTCCAATGGCAAGATCTCTAGTAGAAACAGAAAATAGCAGGGAAAAGTCAAAGATAATAACATAGCTAACAAAAGTCTTGAGAAAAGCATCCAAAAGTATTTTCATGTTCACAACCTATGTCACAGGTATCACAGTGATCCCGGATATCTTGTTTACAATTTAAACAGTATTCCATAAAAGCAAATACTCAGAGAGCTTACAGGTTACACATGCACTTCTTTATTAGCCATACTCCATTGTGAGGAGTTAAATGAGCAGCTGGTGAGACAGCTGGGCTGATGCTACTTCAGGTTTCCTCTTATTCTGCAAAAGGCTAAAAGCAGAAGGGAGATGAGGGGAAGGGTCAAGGAGCAAGGAATATGAAGAATGGAAGCTAAAGCTGGGATGTAATAAAATGTATTTCAGACACTTCTCTTTCACATTCAAGATGACTTTGGATGAGGGAGAAAGGACTCAGAACTAGTCTTTCCTTTTTATTATTCGTGCATACATATGACCCACTGTGTGTCTGTCTGGCATGTTTTTTCCACCGTATACAAAAATTCTATATTACTTCATATAGAATTAATTCTGTAGGTGCACAGAAAATAAATGGGAGATCTATACACTTCTTTTGAAAATGCCCTAAACTTACAAGTGAGTTAAGGAAGGCAACAGCAAGTCAGTGCAGTCAGCTAAATAAGAGCATCTATCTAAAACAATCTAAAATTATATTTGAAAAATAGATTTATTTCAGCCTGATTTATGGTAGGTCCTTATCAAGATATTTCTAGTGGTCAGGAGACACATAAGGTCAATACAGAATTCCCATATTCTTGTATCAGGAGAATAAGATGCTCTACTGTTGAAGAAACCACTATAAAAAACCTAAGTCTGTAACTTCTGCAATCCTAGAATGGCCAAATTTCTCTTTAGCCATGTGGAAAGGAAAATGCCGTATCTAAAAATCAGTGCTGCAGTGCAGCTGAAGTGCTTATGAGGCAGTCCCCCTCTCCAAATCTGCATACTTCCATCAGCTAATTAATTAGGTGCAAGACAGTTTTCCATTATCAGGCTCTGCCATGCATCTCTTCCCCAGCTCCTGCCTTCCCCCTGCCCTCCTTACTGGTGAAGAGGAAGCTGTCTCATTCTTACAGCATGAAAGAAGAAAATTTTTTTTCCATCATTCCGTACTTTTTTTTCATGAGTCCATTAATCAAAGCTTAAAAATTTCACACGTGCGTCAGTGATTCACACTTCTCCATGTTTGACCACCACCCACAGGCTACACCATACAACTGCTGCTTATTATTTCTCACTATCCCTTTTCAGTAAAGACAGTGCTCTAGCTAATTACTTAGCCTTAATTTATATTTCCTAGTAATATTGTAATTTTGCTTTGTTTGTTTTCATTCCTGAGCAAAAATTCAATTGATTGTTCCACAATTTCACCAGAGTCCTTTCTGTCTCTCCAGAGATTACAGCTCATTAAAAACTCTGTTGTTTGTATGTGTAATTGGAAAGAATGTGTACTTGGCTACTAGCTAAGAGCAACAGCACATAAATTAAACATTAGTTAAGATTGTTTGTACTTTTGGAATCCCAGTTGAAATACCGACAAAATACTTGTGCAAAAGTATCTGTGAAACACAGCACTACCTAAAGCAGCTGAGGTTTTGCAAACAGTTTGGAATGTGCTGATTTACATACAGAATTGGATGTCTATGGATGCCACAAAAATTCTCTCCATCTGATCCTTTTCCATCTTTCCAGAAACCAGTAAAGAGTCTTTCATGCTAAAACAGCCATTCTTTACTAAGGCAAGCATTTTTTTTTTCCAGACTATTTTTCTTTATTTGCTGATGAGATGACTACATGCAATTACCTTCTGTCCATATCCAGATACATTCTTTCAGCTTCTTCAAATCTGCTAAAATAGGCTGCCACTTCTGCTTGCTTCATTGACTCGCTCTGCAGGTTGCCTAGACGCTTCACAAATTTAATACCTTGATAATCTTTGCAACGTACAAAAGCTTGTTCAGCAGTCTGCAGATCCAGCTTCTGAAGAGCAGCTTCAGCCAGGAGACGCCTACATGAAAAACAAACATAACAGATGGAAAAGCAGCTACAAAGTAAATTGAATGAGGATCCATTTAATCAGTAATTATTTAAAGAAGACATTAAAGTTATTGCAACTGTACTGTTTACTAACTGATCTTAATTCAGTTGTACGTTTGTTCCCAGTACGTTCTGTGATCTATCCAGTATTTGCTCAGGGAAAGATGTTCAAATAATTACTAATATTCTTTTGTTCAGCTGTTCAAATGGACACTGGCTTGGGAGAAATGGGGTGGGTTTGCATGTCCCAGCCATCCTATGTGAAAAGTGTTGCTGGTCTCAACACAGTTCCATTCAGATATTTCTACCTACGCATGTATCGTAACTTTAAGCCCTGATGGCAGCCTCAGTCTGAAGGCCTCCAACTAAATTGGCCATGAAGAATAAGTGATCCTTCTAATCCATCTGGATGCTCCTTGTCTGGTTAGGACAGCAGCCTAGGAGAGCAGGGCAGTTTGGGAAACCTTGTACTGCCCCATTGGTTAGTTTGGCAAATAGAGAATTTCTGCCTTCAGGCCAACCTACGTCCATCAGGTACTTGAACGAGCTCTAGAATTTTCTGCAAAAATAAGGCTAGGTAAAATGGCTGATTGACATTGTGAAACAAAGTCAGTGCAGTAGAACACTGACAAACACAATAATATTATTGCTGTATTCAGTAACCTAAGCCATGCTTAGGCAGTATCAGCTCAGCATTTTTGAAACAATTTGAGAAGGTTAGTATCACTTCAACTCAAGTGCTCATCACTGACATCAGTGAAACCAAGAGAAAAACAGCATGGCAAATTTAATCGATCTGCGACACACTTCATCCTGTTTGTTGTGTTTTAGCAGTAAGGGCACCTTACCTGTTCTGATCTAGAATATATCTGCTTTATATCCAGCACTGCTAAGCTATCTCTTCTGTATCAGTATATGACATATCGTATGTTTCCCTGAATAATGAAAATTAAGTTCACGGCAATTTTGGAGCAAGGTGAACAGCTGTTGACATATATTTTGTGATTTTCTAATATAAACTTTTTACTGAGACACAGACTTTCAAAACTAAGTCATTTTATTTTAAATAATTTTATATTAAATAAATAGATGGTACTAGCCAAAAGCCTGAACGACTTCAAAACTCCAGAAGTCTTCAGCTAGTTCAAGACATTAATAAAAATGGAGACTTGTGAAACTAACATTTTACCCTACATACTCAAACTAAAAAGTTACAGTACTATTGTAGAAACTTTCAACATCAAATCCTGTTTTTCAGAATGTACACTCTGGAGACGAAAGCACAACCGGATAGAAAGGAATGCTTTTTGGGACAAACTTTTAAAGCAAGTTGTCTCAGCCAGTCTTTCAGCAATTCTAAACTCCCTCTGAACTGTCAGAATCAACAGAGAACTCTCAACCCTCCTTGATGCAAGCCAAACATCGAACACTGCAAGAAATCAGTTAGCTTCAACACAGAGCCAAAATTACTGAAGAAAAGGTACGGATAGAGAAACAATCTCCAGAGAGTTAAAGAGAATTGGCATCATTCAGCAAGTAACTTGTCAATGAAGTTTTAGCTTCTGCTACTGACTTTTCATTAAATTATCTACTGAGGCATTTACTCTTCCAGCCCATATGACACGGGATATTAAACAGATTTCCAGAACTCCTGTTTTCACAGGTTGACTCTTACATGTTTGCTGTGCAGGCTTTTCAAGTTTAGTTTAATAGCTAAACCCATGTTTAGTTTAAACACGCCAACATCTTCTTATCTCAGATTACTTCCAAAAGGCTGCATCGTAACATAATTAACATACCTACCCCTTCTCATTTCTGTCCTTTATGGCCTATCCAAAGTGCTACAAGGTTAGTCATAGAATCATAGAATGGTAAGGGTTGGAAGGGACCTTAAAGATCATCCGATTCCAATCCCCCTGCCATGAGCAGGGACATCTTCCCCTATCCCCCTGCCATGAGCAGGGACATCTTCCCCTAGACCAGTTTGCTCAGAGCTCCATCCAACCCGGCCTTGAACATTTCCAGGGAGGGGGAAGCTACAGCTTCTCTGGGCAACCTGTTCCAGTGTTTCACCACCCTCATGATGAAGAATTTCTTCCTAATATCTAATCTAAATCTGCCCTCTTTTAGTTTACAGCCATTCCCGCTTGCCCCATCATTACACACCCTTGTGAAAAGCCCCTCTCTATCCTTCCTGTAGACCCCTTCAGGTACTGGAAGGCTGCTAGAAGGTCTCCCCAGAGCCTTCTCTTCTCCAGCCTGAACAGCCCCAACTCTCTTAGCCTGTCCTTGTAGGAGAGGTACTCCAGCCCTCTGATCATCTTTGTGGCCCTCCTCTGGACCCACTCCAACATATCCAGTTGGGGGCTCCAGAGCTGGACACAGGACTCCAGGCAGGGTCTCACGAGAGTGGAGTAAAGGGGCAGAATCCCCTCCCTTGACCTGCTGGCCACACTTCTCTTGATGCAGCCCAGGGTACGGTTGGCTTTCTGGGCTCCAAGCGCACATTGCTGGCTCATGTTGAGCTTCTCATCCACCAGTACCCCCAAGTCCTTCTCCTCAGGGCTGCTCTCGAGCCACTCTCCGCCCTGTGTTTGGGATTGCTTAGTCAATTGCTCTTACCTCATTACCATTCTAATGTGTTCTTTTTACTGGGCTTTCAGCTCTTTGTCATCAAGGTTCAATATAAAATACACAAATAAATAAATACCCTCTCAGCTTATGACCAACTTGGATTTTAATTTAACCAATTTAAAGTTAGCTTTCTGCCAGCTTTTTCATGTTCTTCAGATTCGCCCCTAAAAGCAGACAGCACTGCGTTTAGGGGCTCATACAGCATGGAACAAAAAGGTGTCCTGAGCCTGTACCCTTCACCCACTACCGCGACACACACAGCATGCTTTCCATTCTAAGTACTACAACAATCATAAAATCATGGAGTTCCCATTTAACAACAGCCCACTTTTGTGGGTTCAAGAACTAGAAGCCTGATGAAGCACTGGCCCCAAGTTCTTTTTTAAGATAGTTGCTGAGGAGCCTGGAACAGTTGCTCAGCATCTCCTGAAACATGAATTCTCAAATGCTCAGAAACAAAAAACTCACTGTCTTGCATATGGAGAAATCATAACGCCACACAGCCCGACACTGCCCAAAAAAGAAGTGGGGAGCCAGGCTAGCAGGGGACTGCAAGGCGCTCTCTGGCCTTCCCCCGATGCTGTAATACTCCTTGGAGGTGATTCAACCCAATGAAGAGACCTTCTCAGTCAGAATAGCAGCCCTTCAGATTGCAGCTGAGCACCTATTACCTTCCCCCCCCTCCCCGCCCCCCTTAAATGATTCTATTTAACATGTATACTGCTTTGGCTGGTTTTGAATTGAGGTTTTGTACTCTAATGCTAGATCTGTCTGAACAGGAAAAGAATACAAAAGAACACAAAATTAAACAAAGTAGGAATATAAAGAGATTTTACCAAAGTCTGGGATGTGGATTGTCTTCTATGAATTGGGAAGATTCCTCAATGCCAACTTTTTCAATCAATGCCCGACTGTCTCGTAATGACCGAATCTCGAAATTGATGATGTAATCTTTGTTAGGATGTTCAGGATTCTAACATAATGAATAAAGAAATATAATTTTATTCTGTCACCCTTTTTTTCCCCCCACAAAACATATCTACTGTTCAAATCACTAAGACAGACACCAGCTTTTCCTACAAAATAAAACTAATTATACTTACCTTTAAAATTTCATCCAGAAGAACAGATTTTATTTCTAAATCTTCAAAGTTGCAAATATACCCAGAAGTTTGTATAGGTTCCTTTAAATTAAATGTTACAAAGGAATGAATTTGCATTCTGTCTGATTAAATCCTAACCAAATCCATTAGGTATACATAAAGAGACTTTTTTCTTCTCCACATTAGGATTTAATTGCATTCCCAACAGGAAACAAATACTAAAATCATTAACATTATTGACAATTCCATATACAGACACAATTAAAAATCCTCATGTTTTCTATAACTAAATTATGAGAAAGAGACAAAGGAAAGAACACCTGCCAATATTTAGATTCAACTGAACTGTGTTTTACAGATATCTTTACTAAAATTGTGTTTATATCTTCCAAAGTATTCAAAAAATATGCTCTTGAAAATATGTCATACGTTTAAGAAAAATATGACAGCATTTTTATCTTTCCAGGACTGATAGTTCATTATATTTATTTGTTCCAAAACAACACTCCCACATTAGTGTTGACAAGATTCTCAGATTTCCAAAAGCTAGTTTATTTATATAAACTCTTGCCTGATTGAACGGTGAGCACAAGAACAATACTATTCAACACAGAGTCATTAACTTATTCATAAAATAAATTTGTAGAATGAGTAGCCTACGCATGTTAATATTTACCTCTGGATCCAAGTTTCTGAAAACGTACATTCTTGTTTTCTCCATCATTGCAAACAAGTCTGGGTTATCTTTGGCCCATTTCATATCCCAGACATCTTTGCGTTCCAGTTTCAGCTGCTCGCCAATCACCTGCTGTCCAGTACTGTCGACTACCCGTGTATCCAAGTCAAAGAAAGTCAAAACCCCTGAAAGGTCTATGATAGCAACACGACTGCAGAAAAACAAAAGGAATTAAAAATAAGACAGCTAAATAATACTATTCAAGGTTGTAAATCCAAAATAGTTCCCTCAACTGGCACACTGAGGCCAAATTTCCCCTCTAATCTAATACCAGTATAATTCCATAGATTCAGTGAGACGCATGGGATTTTTGTTTATCTGCACAGCAGAGACTAGAGATAGGGAAAGAAGTTTTCCATCTGCTCATACAGGATCTGACCCTGGAAAGGCTCTGAAACACGCCCATTTTTCATCCAGCATTTTGAAGATCCTTAGTACTTCAGATGTCAAGTTGAGTAAGTTACAGGTTCTGCCCCTCACCAAACTTTTCTTGACAGAGTCTAAAATTAACAACTGAACAGAATTGTTTCTCATTATTTACTAGGAGGCAATGAAGCAGATTCTTAAATTAAAAAGACAGTGAGGTGATGCAGACTGTTAATCTCTAAAACAGGATTTCTTGTATCTCTACAAAGGGTATTCTTTATTTTTTTTCCAGACTATATGAAGTATAATCTAATTAATCTTTAAAGTAATTTAAAATATGGGAAAAATACAATTTCTAAAGGGTTAAGTTTGAAAAATTTCCAGTTACATACATCTTCAGTGAATCATAGTAGCCTGTATTTACTACAAGGCCATTTTAAAAGCATTTCTAAATATTTAAAGGTATTTAGACACCCTTAATCCCTACTAAAATTTCAAAAGCAATTTAGAAAATTAACTTCAAAATACTTGTGGATCTGAGCGTTTTTCACTAGCACAAAGTCCTGTAGGAAGGAAACAGCTTGGGTTCAAAACAGAATTAGTATGTCTCTGACTAGATCACATTGCCTTTTAAGTGAAGCAATCTATTTTTGGTCTATAACTAAAAAGGTGAGTGATCTACAGACGCATTATGAATTTTGTTTGAAATTATAAAGTTATTTTGAAGTGATTAAAGTTGTCTTACAAGTCCTCTTTAGTCAGTATATTTTTGCCTTTTCTGCCAAGACACTCACTCACTCTTTTGCAAAAAAATAGCTGTTAAGTAGAAAGCAACTTCACTGCTGGCACAGCTGAAGCTTAGGAAAACCAGTCTTGCTAGAAGTATTGCCACCAGCTACAGCTTGTAACAATGGAAAATTAACACAGGGTGAACAAAGTTTTCAGGCATTAGAAGGACACAGAAGTAGAAAGAAGCCTTAGAGATATCAAATTTCAGGTTATGACATAATTTTGTCAATTCATGTCATGATCACAGGACACATGTTTGGTTCATCTAATAAAACAAAAGGTATTTTCATGTGTGTTTCCTTAAACTTCCCACGCACACCCTAAAGAGTTTAAAACATAAGACAGCTTTATTAACACAGTCTCTCATAGCAATCTGATGACTGGCCAGATATAATTCATTAGTAATAAATAAATGGTTAAGCAATCATTAATAATAACTAAAACTAATAGTTTATATTAAAGTAAAATTAATACATAGTTATTATAGAATCATAGAATTAGTATTTTCACAAATCGTAGTGGTTTATTTTAAAATCAGCTACCTGCATTAGAAGCAGATCTGTAACTTACCTGGAGTTGCAGTTCAAAGACAGCTGATATGCACGACAGTTCAGGGTATACTTCTGTACTATAGCAACGCTAGGAAGACTGTATCTCTGAATAGTGCCAGATTCTCTTCCCTAGAGAAAAGCAGTGCGTGCTTATTGAGAAAACTTTTCCATCAATAAACTGTTTAAAAAAGTTTTATTTATATGCTGTCCTAGACAAAAGAGGTTTTGGGTAAGTGACAGAGCAGAAGTGGACAGAGGGAAATGTCATCACCCTAAAAGTTCTGAATTCTACTATTTAAACAAGATTTACAGATCTGCTTAAATCAGGGATGTTAAAACAAAAAGCCATAATCCACATTCAGCCCACAGAACAGTTTCAGGAGCCTGACAATTTCTCGTGAACGTTCAGACATGGTCTACTGTCCCAAAAAAGGAGAACTGTGAAAAGATCCCTGTCCCACGCTGGTAAAACCCCTCAAAGAGTGCCATATGACAGTACCAGCTCAGGCCCGACAGCAGTACAGCTGTGCTCATCCAGTGCTGTCTGCATGCTAACAAGTCTCACCAATTACTTCAAGACCCGAGCTAGCTTTGACAGTAAATGCTGTAAAATAGACTGGTTATTCAAAGGCTTGAGTAACAGTAAACAAATCTATGTACCAGTGTGGTTTATCTTTATTTTGTGGAATGACACACCCATGCTCTGTGTCAAGACACCATCAGGCCAACAGTCTAAAATGAGTTTAACATCCCTGGACTGAAACGATCACTGCCACTATTTTCTGATGGTGCTTCTATAGACTGAAGAACTTATCCAGCTTATTTTACCTACTGTCTAACCCTTGTGCTGAAAATGAGTCGATATTAAACTTTAAAGGTCCAAACTTTATACCTTTTTTTTTTCCCCCCACACCAAAGCCACCCCTAAGATCCTCAGCATAAATCACCTTTCATCTTTGACTTCTTACATCTGTATACACTATACATTGAAAAGCAGATTTGGTCTGAAGTGTCAGAAAATCTAACTACTGTAATATGTATTTCGCTCCAGCACCTTTATCCAGAGCTACTCTCAAACGCATTTCCTCTCATTCCCTTCCTTGTAGCCAATGTCACTGATTAATTAGACTCTTAATTTTATTTTCTCACCGTTATTCTTCAAGCACAAACAGAATCCCATAGTCACCTACTAACCATCACACTTTTTTCGTTCATGTTTTTTCCCTGCGACTCACTGGATTTTTTAAAATCCAGTCAAAGAATATAACAAAAAAAAAAAAAAATCACTGCATTAGGAATATGGGAAAACATCAAGATCTTTGCGGGGAAGGTGGATAAAATGAAGAAATAGTGTTCTTTTTCTATCCTTGTTCTGCTTGGTTAGTTTGTTTTAAAGCCCACTGGTATGTCTGTTCATCTAATGAGCTCTCTCTTTTCAGATCAATAAAAAAAATGCACCAGCTGTTTGGCATGATACAATACCTCCTACATAATAAACATGTATAATCCACAAATGTATCCATATGTATATAGCATACTACATATGTGTGATATTATCTGTCATCATACATTACACCATTAATATGTAAATAGACAAGTATCTTTGTGCATTTACATACAGCCTAGAAGAGGCTTCCCAGAACTCAGATTATAGAATTAAGTCCTGATCTGGACTTTATCAAACCCTACGTACAAGTACTAACACAGGCAACTAGTCTGTACTTAAATTGTAAGCACTTAGTGAATGAGCCCTCCTGAAGAAATAGTCCAGGTTAATCGAAGAACCTGTTAAAGTTATTTTTTAAGACGTCTAGAAAAATATTTCATCTGTATAAATTCTAAATGCAGAAATGCTTTTAAATTATGACTGCTTATGAGCACTTGCAAAAGAATCTCCTACCTACAAGCATAAGAGGCAATTTGGAGTTATTTTAATCATGTAACTTACCACAAGTAGTATCTTATCAGATGCTGTTATTGCACAAATAGGATCTCTTGTTCCCTGAAAGTACACAAGCAATATCAATATCAGTTTTAAATAAAATAGTAAGAATGCACTGCTAAATAAACAAGTTTTTATTTAAATATACAAGAATGTTGCTAAGTATCCACAGGAAAAGGGGTGATCAAACCTTGTCAGTATACAGCAAATGGATGATTTATGGTATTAGTAGCCTTTTTTATGGGAATCGTGACAATAATTATATTAACAGCTTCCTTTCTTCTCCTGCCCCTCCTCCAGAAAAATAAGAAATCCAGAATGTAGCAGACGTTTAACAGAAAACACAAGAAGGCCTTGACTTGTGAGGCCTGTAATTACCTTCAGGTATATTGGTAAATACAAAAGTGAGCACGTGTGCGCACACACACACAAAGTGAAAAAGGTCAAAAGTACTAGAAAAGATTACATGGGTTATTGAGTATCAGCAAGCTTATACTTCGCTGAAGCAAGGGGAGCTGCTTTTCACCAAGACGACAGCAGGTGTCTGCATACTGCACCACAGAATGTACTTTTTTTGTGCTTCATACAGTTTGGTGTATATTTCCAGTAACACATAATGCCACAGTAACAAACTACTAACCAGAAGGAAGAAAAATAACACTTTTGTACAAAAGGTGGAAGTAAAAGAAAATTTAAGTGTGACCATTTCTATTAATGAAAATTAATGAAAATAAATAAAGCAATGCTAACTACTTCTCTTTCAAGCGACCAGCGACACCACAATAAACTAGTTAAAAACATCACTCACTTCAATAGTTCTGCTGAAGTCAAGGTGTCCATCTGCAGACCCTGAAGGGGTGTCATCAATATGATAAATCCTGTAGAAAAGTTAGAAGAAAAAGTGAGTCCAAAGAAAGGATTATTTTTGATAGGATACAGATTATCTTCAATCCTTGGAGAAGAAACCAGTGCAATTGGAAGAGAGAACAAAAGCTAAGCTAACTCTTATGTTCCAGTAGTACCCCCTTTGATGACTCTGCTTTGTATTGATATAAAGATAAGGTACTTGTTTTCACTTTCCCAGCCCTGATGGTCTATTCCCATATGATCTATAAACTTTCATTCCGCAGCAAGAAGTTTCTGCAAAGCAACCACCCCAGCTGTCTCTTTTCAAATATGCACTTCCATATATCCTCACAGTCTTCTCCATAGGTGAAGAGCTTCACCTCCATATCCATAAAACTTATGTATTGCTGTATTCAATACTATACCATAATTTGTCTTTTGCCTTAAAAAGTGGCATTAGGAGGGATTCTAGAATGCTAAAGTCATGGTTTATGCTGAATTACAACTATTGACTTTTTCAGTATTTCTATCAAATTTACAATCTTGTCCAAGGCTAGGACATTCAGGTACTACAGCAATATAGTTAGTATACCATGTAAAAATAATTACTCATTATTATGGACATATGGTGACAGGAGATGGTAGATTTCTAGAAATATGCTATAATGTCTCTATGGAAGAAAACATAAAATAACACAAAAGAAAATCATAACAAAGTTGCAAGCTTGCGGAGGTGAGAGAAAAGTTAATGCCACTAATGAGCACTTGAGAAGGAAATATTCTGAAGGCATGATGATGTTGACTTTGGCCTGTTTAGTTTGAGACTATAAAAGTCCATACGGGATTAGATGTCAAAGATACAATCAGACACAAGTGTATTTAGAGAAGAACTAGCTGGATAGACTATGTCCTTGCAGCCATTGACACACAAGAAGAAGTTAAAGTGATCAGCAAGAATATAGCTGCCTAGAAACTAAGAGCATGGAGGAGAAACAGGGGAGGGGGAAAAAAAGCATCATGACACACATCTCTAAGGGAAGCACGTAGTGAGCAAATGGAGACACTGCGCAAGAACTAATCCAAAAAAGTTTAAGTGATTTGGATAACAGACATACATTTGTTACGAAAACCTATTCTTCAGTGTCTAACCTTACAGGCCTGCACGTCAACAAATCTGAGCAGAAAAATCAGATTTGTCCATATTTTAGGCATGGGAAAATCCACCTTTATCAACGATACCAATGCAAAGGAAGAAAAATGACAAAGCCTGAAGACAAACCTTTCCCTGCCTTCTTTCCTGGTCCGTGCTACCTGATTAATTTCCATTGCTGTGAGCTTCTTGGCCACACGATACTGCCAGACGTAAAATGTTTCTTTTGAAGCTGCTATCACATGCGTTTTGGTCATTGTGACAAATAACGGCCCTGTTAGGAAACCCAAATGGTTGTAAAATTAGTGCGACAAGTATCGGACTAGATGCTGATTTGTAAACTTTTTCCCAGATGGATGAAACCATATCTGCATAGGTTAAAAGAAAAAAAAAAAAAAAACAAAACACACAAAACAAAAACCACACCACATGGAACCTAGCATCAGTTTTCATTAATTGCTAAAAAATGCCCCTGGGGCCTTGTGGCCTTGTTCAGAAGAACAGGGAAATTCTTTACAAGTTCTCATTTTAAAATTAACACTTTTCTCCTTATTATTTCAGCAAATTTCCATACACTAATGCCGAAGACATCAAATACATATAGACAAATTTTCAGGTTAATGATCAGTTCAGGAATATCTCAAATCTCTAACAAGTTGTATAAAGTAACTCCATATGTGACATATTTGTAATTACTCAAATATAAATAAAAGGAAGACCAGTCAAAAGTTTACAATCTAGAAGAGAGTCTTTGATTAGCACCACTTAAAAACATGTAACAAATTCTGAGTTAGACTAGACCTCAAAATGCTGTTTGTATCTTAGTTAATAGCTGGGCCAAATAGCAACTTTTAATCTGCATGGCAGCAAATTAAATATTTAGCAAAATGTGCCCTTAGTGTTACTTTATTGCATCCAAAGATCACAGTGTAGGAAGATAGGGCTCTTTCTTTACTTCAGCCTTAAGCCTATTTAGAATATGTGGATAAATTGAGTATCTCATTCCTGCTGTCAATGTTAAATATATACATACATATATATATATATATGTATGCACTCAAAACATTACATTATTCTTTACAACAAACTGGTGACTTTTTTTTTCCTTCTACAATCCTTTGTCTCGTCTTTCTGAGAATCAGTGAACGCACATAAAAAGACATAGAATAATGCAGAAACCTATTAAGTAAACCCTCCAATGTCTTCAAAGTCTACAAGTAAATCAGTATGCTACCAGACAAAGCCAGCAAATTTAGAAGAATTGTGTAGCCCAGCCTGTTAGTGAAACACCGAGTCATACAGATAAGACACTGTGAGCACAAAATCTGATTATTTTACAGTGAATCTCAATTCACAGTAAAAGCTCTGGAGGGTGCTATGAGCCTGTCACAGAGAAGAGCAGTGCTATGAGAGACAGATGGGGGAAGACTGGTCAAATAGATTTTATTTCTTTGAAACCAAGAGGATTATATAAGCTACCTGATGGCTTTAGAATACTTTTTTATATAAATGTAAATACTGGGTAAGAAGTCTCAGTGCTGATGCTTAACATGTAAGCAGTACAGCTGTTTACATTATATGCAACTCAGTGTATTTTATATACTTATAAACATATCTATTTCAATAATTAGTCACATACAACTGAAGGATACAGTCTCATCTGTTTCATTAACAGCATTAATAAATTCTATGTGTTTGCTCTGTTCTTTTATTACCTTGCAGCTGTACACGCCATAATAATCAATGCTTTTAAGAATGGAACATGAGAATCTCCTGACCTGTGAGGGAATAAGACTTCCTCTTGCTCAAATCACAAAATTTTAGTGCTAAGCCTCATATTTGGACTTAGCTTAGTCAATGTTTAAACACTTTACTCCAAGACAATGTTAAACCAAGCCCACTCCTGAAAGCCATGGGCATTCCTCAGACTCACCAGGCAACTCCGCATTTGACCTACAACTTCCACAGAGCCTTAACTTACTCATTTGTGCGCACCTCAAAGTACCCCAATGTGGGAAAAAAGGATGTTCACATAAGCTCTGTTGCGATCCAGAAACAAGATGGCAACACATCTATGCTCTATCCAGACGAATACAATCACTTAGGCACTTTATGAACATGCCTAAGACTTAAACTGATTGTTGCTGTCAAAAAAACCCCACACACCAACCCGACACATTTCCCTGCCACTTCTTTTATATCAGCTGTAGCAGCAGGCTTGACCACAGAGTAAACTGGATCTGTTCATTCATCTAGCTGACCTCAAAATTAAATAAATATAAGATTAGTTTAAGTTGCATTAAAGAAAAGAAAAAAAAAATCACAAATGATGGAAAAGGCAGGAATGAGCAGCCAGCATGGAGGGCAGGGCCTTCCCTTCTTTGCAACAGCAGGCTAAACGATGGCTGGATTTAAGCCAAACATGAAATCACAGGGACATGGATACACAGCACACAGACACAATCATCAGGATCAGATCCATTCAAAAACACATCTGGAAGAGCAGTATCTATATGTGGGAACCAGTGCTTTTGCAAAAATACCTATATAGCTTAAACAATTGCATAAAAATAGGACATATGGGATTTTTTCTAGAATTGTTTCAGCATTTTATACTGGACAGCCATTAAGCAACTAAACACACACACACAAAAAAAAAAATACAAACAGAAAATTCTGTGGAAAACAAAACTAAAATCCAAGTCTAGACTGACATTAGGAAGCATTTCTTTACCGAGAGAGTGGCCAAACACTGGAACAGGCTTCCTAGAGAGGTGTTTGATGCCCCAAGCCTGTCAGTGTTTAGGAGGCATTTGGACAATGCCCTTAATAACATCCTTTAGTTTTTGGTCAGCCCTTATGCGGTCAGGCAGTCGGACTAGACGATTGTTGTAGGTCTCTTCCAACTGAACTATCCATTCTATTCCATTGCCCTGTCGCACCTCAGAGCCTTAATCACTGGGCTACATTCAGCTCCTAAAATGCTTTCCTTCTTGCTGTGTAGCAGCATAGCTTCAACACAACGAAAGGACACCCCAGCCACTCCAGGTTTGGGTTGTTGCTGGGGCAGAGAAGGAAGGGATTTGTCCTTTCCTGGGAAAGATGCTCATTTCAATCTCTTCAGGATGAGGAAGATCTAAAATCCCTTTCCAGGCAGCTGGTTTAACTAGTTAGTTTTTTTTAGTGTTGGGAAGTATTATCATCTTATACAGTGGCCTTGATTTTAGCAGCAAGTGCTGCTCACTTGGGCATCAGTGCCCTTCACAGAATGTGTGCTCTGACTACCAAGCAGACAGAAAAGGGAGCACCTGAAGTCAGAAGGAGGCAAGCGATTGGACTCTCCTCTGCTCAGCGTTTCCACTGTATAGCAGCTTTTCATGCTAAACATGTGGACTTCTTAGTTTGTCTTTTGCAGATAGCTAACTTCAGTATTAATGTCTTAATACTGAACTTTCAGACCTTGAAAATATGTATAGAAAACATTTAAACAGGTGCCTTGCAGTGACCAAATACTGAAAAGGATTAAACTCACCATCCCATCAAAACAACGCCAACATGTGAAACAACTGCCCGTTTAAGTTTTCTCGGGCCCATCCTTCTCTTCTCACCTCATTTCTCATCACTGTTCCTTCATAAAACCTCCTCCCTGCAGGAGAAAAAACTATTTCTTAGATATCCAGGTATCTCGAATAACCTTCTATGATATCTGTATTTCATCCACGCTCACTTCACCTCACTTCAAAGCAGTTAGAAAACACCTGCTTTCATGTCTAATCTTCCTTAAAAAAATCGTAGATGGAAAACAACCTTAATGCATGACTATATTACTTCACTGCATGAAAAAGCTGAGACACTTTCCAATATATGAAATAGGATATACGAACACAAGAGAGACAAGTAATCCCACCTAAATCTCACAGAAAGGAAGCAATCTGACAGACACAAGACTAAACTGTTGTTTTCATGCAAGCCTGTTGCAGGCTGTTCCTGAGAAACTGGGACAAACTTAGTCTGATCAATGACATCTACCTAATTTTAGAGCTTGATTCAAATGTCTCGAGAAGTGTTAGCTCAAACAGAAGAAAATGTCACACAGCAGCAGGGAGAAGTGAACCACACGTGGGCAACTCATGAATGACCACAGTTCTCAGAATACAAAGAAATACTAAAAATCAGTTATAGTTTACTTTATAGTGACCAACTTTAAGTAACAGCAATTCAAGTGCTGTTTCATGTGTAGTTCAGTCATACTTGTTAAGATGTCCAGGAGGGAGGCGAGACGCCTGGGCATGACTCCAGCACTCTCCCTTTAATCCACCCGTAAGTTGATCAGGCTGTTGTCTTCATTTCGCTGGGCGCTAACACACATGAAAGACAACTCAACATTTCACTATGTCAGCGCTCCTAAACCCATGCAAGATGATGATATAATCCAGCCTGAGTGACATTTTCCTAGCAGATACCATCTGCTGTGTTTCCATTAAAAAGATATTATATAACGAGATATTTAACCTTCTGTAGATTATATTTAGTTATTCACGAAAGGACTTTGACAGAAAGCCTGTGAGCCCATGAACAAAGCATAGAAGAAACCGTGTTGGTTAATTTTTGCACCTTTGTAGGATGGAACATCACAATGCTAGACAATGGAGAAAAGACTAATTTACGGGCCAGCAAACACTAGCTATTGTGAAGGACCCTAAAAACAAGGCATAGGAAGCACAGGAACTAAAATGCCCTTGAACAAAATAAAGAGCAACATGAGGAAGAACTTTAAGGTATACCCATCCATCAATGTCTAAAGAAACTTGACGTGATGGCTTTTCACCAGATAATGACCGATTAATCCTTTTTTGCCATCGTTAGCAGAGGCAAGCATTAGAAAACTAATGACATAATTAAGAATTCAACAGAATAAAGCAAATAAGCACTTTTTTTTTTCCAAGCCTTTCTTGAATTATTGGCTTAGAGCCCAACAACATAAGATTTGCATCTCCTGGGGGTGAATCAAACATTGCACACTGTCACAATTGCTTTGTCATTTGGAGATTAATAGCACTTTGTTGAAACAATTTTATAAAATGTTATAAATTGACAATTCATACAAATTGTGCCCTAACACAGATTCTCAGATGCATTATTCAAATGCTCGATCAGCTACTTAGCATCCCTAGATTAACAAGCTTTTCTCGCCACTACAAATTTGCTACCAGGTCAAAGCCCAAGCGACCTGCAGGGCACCAAAGTCTCAAGGACACGTAAAATCTTTATGCTCAGCAGAGTGCCACATGATTACTATCCCAACAAGGGGCAGTCTGGTAAAATCCACAGATATTGTGTGTTCAATTTGCAGTAATTACAGCCAAAAAATATAGTTTAGATTCATGAGTCAAGAGTGCCCACGTAAGAACAGGCGGGAGAGCACAGATTCCGAGTGGTCTGTCAAGGAACATCCTACTATATAAGAAGGCATTTTTCATAAGCATTCATGAAAATCAAATAGCATAACAACCCAAGTGTTTTTAAACAACTCTGAAAGATGGCACTTAGAAGTCTTAAACAAGAATAAAAGTTCAAAACAAAAACTACCTAATCAATTTGTTTTCTGGACAGAATTCAATGACACAATTTATCGCCTTACTAAAAGGGAATAGCCTAGAAAACTGTCTTGGTAGAAAAAAAGAAGTGAAAAATATATTACCTGTCTGTGAAATTCTAAGTCAATAACACCCCTCCAATTATACTGAGTAAGAGATGTATTAATTTTACTTTTGTACGGCTTATGTCTTAAACTGTTAATGATTACTCTCACCCAATAATTGATTTAAGGCTGATTTTTTTCATCTACAAACAGGACAAAAGGATAATGATTTTGTTAGAAATTATGCACCAACTGGAATCTTAAAAGAACTTACAGAAAGGTTTTCTGCCTTTAAGGTTTTACAAGGTCTTCTCTCTTTATTGACCTCAGCAAGGCCAGCCAGCTGCTTCAGTTCAGCATCCTGTCAAACTGGAACTATTATACTTTCTACTGCCAAGAAGCTCCAACTGTGATAAACAGCATGATATACTGCATATTGAGACCTTCACTATGTACAAGTGTCTACACCTCACAAAAACTGACCTTATGTTATACATATTTCAAGTTGTTCTATAAAGTTGCATCTTCAAAGGTTACAAAAAAGGAAAGCAACTATGATAAAACCAGCACAGTGTGTTCCAAAAGTGCTGCATTTATGGGCGTTTGCTTTTCACTTTCACCTTCAATCCCTTCTGTAAGTTTGGTGGGCTAACTTTAAAGGAGTCTTACAGTATGCATGTATTTAAAAAAAAGGTTGAATCTTTGGCTGTGTTTACTATACAGCAATGAAAGACTTGCTTGTTATGTTTGAACTACTGAGACTACAGACATTTTTCAGAACTGGAAAACGCAAATATTCCTAACCTCAAGTATTTCCCATCTATGAGGCTGAAGGCTATAACGCCTAGCGTCTTCACAAATGAACTCACACTAGGAAAGTGCATCGTAAATCTATGCACTAAACTGATCCTCTGACACTGGAGGGAACAAAAGCAGACTGCAGAAAGCTTAATTAAGATAGAGGAAGAGAAGCTTTTCTAGATTGTTTAATCTCTTCATCACAATTCAAATACAGTTGGAACAACAGCAGCATTTTTCAATTAAACAGCATTTCTCTTTAACTGTTTTCAGTCACTGGAAAACATTCTTTTCTTGTGTACAAACAGCTGTAGGAGACAGGTCTTAATGGGGGAATCATAATGAAACCGATCCCTTTGTTTATAATGTAAATAAATAAAACTATCACAGATAGATTTAGGAAGCCCATATAAAGAGAACACTAGAAAAATGCAAAGAAAAGAGTTTAAATGCAAAGCTAATTTTGACCATTTGAGTGGGATTCGTCTCACCTAATTTTAGACATCTGACAGAGATGAGCTGGTTGCCCTGGCATTCTTTGTATGCAATGGAGAGCAAAAAGACCCCTTTCAGGAATGATTCACTGAACTTATTTTAGATGTCAAATGTAGAAATTAGATGAACTACGTCCTGTAAGTCCCCAAATCCTCCTCCCACTGCCCCAACCCACCTGTCAAGCAGGTCCAGGAGACTAGTATCCACATACAGTGTGGACCTCTAATCAGGAGGAGGGATGGGACCTGGAGGACCCAACAGACACCCCACCTGCACCAGTACCACCCACCACATCATCTTACTTCCGTGCTCAGGTTTGGGTTTCGTTGTTTGGGTTTTTTTCCCCTCCACCCATTGCAAAAGTCTTGGTATTGAATTTCCTGGGCACTTTATTCCTTAAGATTCTGATGTTCCACGCTTGTTGTAAGAGGTGGCAAAAGGCCATCAAATTGACATAAACAGACATTATGAGAGTAAAAAGTACCACAATATTTCATACACATTCCACTGGACAAAGGAGTCAAACTCATTCATCAGAGCAGGACAGCCTTCGTTTTAATTACGATCTACAATACAGGGCATGAATTTCACAGTATGTATTTGACACTCAGCTGATTTCTTCCTGCTGTCACTGAAAAACTGAACAATGTTAGAAAATGACACAAACTTAGTTAATATGTAATAAAACTGTTTCATAGTACTGGTTAAGAAAATAATCATCTTTATGATCTTAACTATTTCTACTCTTTGATTTTTTTCCTACCTCTATTCTTCTGTGAATTGTTGTTACTTGTGTTATAGTTCTTCACCTTACTTTCCTCATCATTTCTATCTTGCTAAACTTTGCCAGACACTTTTCCTGTCTATTTTATCAGACAGAATGGCTGTTTGTTTATTATTTAATACTAAAAGCAAAGATTAGCACTAGGGCTTGGAACTAACTTCTCTAATGAGATTAATATAGACAGAAGAGTAACCTTTTGCAGAGAGGATGAAACAATGGCTCTAGGAGGCATTTTGCATCGAAAAGAGTTCACGAGGTTTCTTGTCATAATAGCTACATCTCTTTTTGGCACAGGCAGGGAAAAAGATTTTGGTTTTGTTTGTTTAAATATTAAACCTAATTTCTGCAGAATCAGAGCATGTAAGTTCCAAAGCTATATTCACAGTCACCTTTACATTAATAAAACAAGAGAGGAGGAATTCTTCCAGGTTTACAACAAGCAATCTGTTTTTATCCATAACCTGTTCCATTACGGCTATGCTCCTTTGCTGTATCACTCATGCACAGAATTTTTCTTTTCCTAAGTATTTTAATGTGCTCAGAAAGTGCTATACCACTGAGCACAACAGTGGTATAGGATATCCCATCTTTCTAACATAGTGGAATCACATTAGACGTCTACTGCCAAATACACCTTCTACTTATCATCATTTTAGCGAAGAGCTTCTAACAATAAGTATGTACTTTTCATGTAAATAACTATATTCTCCTCTCTCATTCAAAGGCAAATAAATATTTTTGCTAGAACTTCATTACAAATGATTCAGCCTTTCAGCAAAACAGAAAAGTTAACCAAAGAATCAAGCTTCAAAAAGAAAACTTCAAATGGGGTTCACAGTTGTCTATTGTGAATCCAAATTCAGATTTATTTGGATAACAAACCAAAAATAAAGCAAAAACCTGAACAAATAGAAGTGAATTAATTAATCAAAAAGATGATTGATTTGTTAGTTTGTCCCCACTTCCTTTATTTGTTTGAAGGGAGAAATCGATGATCTTCATTCTCTAGCAAAACTCCCAGAAAATAGTGGTTTGCAATTACTTGACAACATTCTGTACCACGCCTGCAGCAAACGAGCAGTAGGGAAAGCCTGGAATTCAGATCTATTTAGGATTTGGGGATATTTTCATACTTCTGTTATAATCCACTGTTTTTTCAGTATTTTTCATTTATAATCTGAAACTATTTAGATAAAACAATTGCAGGGAAGATCACAAGGAAAAGATATTGTCAACTCTGAAGTATGAGAAACTGATCTTTAAGATATTTGGGAAGCTGCAACATGTTATCTATAAATTAAAGTCCAGATCAAAGTATTTCGACTGCTCTGATAAACAGGACCATCTTCAAAAAAGTACATTTTCTTAAAAAGGAGTTGAATTACCACTGTTGTGAAGGAAAATCTGAATCACCAAGAACGTCCATTACAAATAAAAGGAAAAGTAACAATTTTAAATCCTGTTTTAAGTAGTTTGCATTAACTGGAAGAATCAGTTTAGCCAATTTCTACAATAAATAGACTGGCTTTATAAGCCACAATTTTTATTAACAGAGTAATTAATAGGTCATTTCCAACACAACACAGTTCCCAAGACGGGAACCCCTGATTGCATGCTATTTACGTTTAGGGAGAGTCCAAGCAGATGTGAGAAGCCAATATACAATCACAGTTACAACCACGCACAGAACGGAAAGTCACAACATTTGGATGCAGGGGGTGTTACCACACAGTGACTGTTTCATTGAACAGACTTGCATAAGAAATTCGTTATAAAGACTAGAAAAATTCCAACAGAGTAAGACTATTGCAAGTTGCTTACCCACATCAATATATTTTGGGTCCAAGGGAGTGCCAATAGAATTGCAGAGAACCAGCACATACTGTATGGAGATAAAAGCAAGTGTCATTACTACCACATTTTTTGTTAATTCGTAAGTGTACAAGGTTTTCTGTGAAAGTGTATCGCATAACTCACATTTCACACAATCTAATGCTGATCAGCAACGGAAAACAGAGGGACCATGACTGCAGTAAATATAAAGCAGCATGAGCATGAGAGTGATGAGATATTTGCAAATTAGCAGTATAACCAAAGCCAAGCACGTAACAGGAAAATGACCAGCTGCTCTAAGCGAAGGAGCAAAACCACCAGCCAAAACGCAGTACGCAGGAGGTACCACCAGCAGGGTCCACAGATAACACGTGGGGCAAGACAGCCAGTGTCTCACCCCCTGCTCGGTGGGGCACACACTGTACTGTGATTATTTACTAGCATGATACACCAGCAATTTCTCAGTGACTCAACTCTCACCTTGCTGTTCACGCAAAGGATAGTCTAATAAACTGCATAAGAGCCCCTCACTAGCTCCCAGAAGTTAGGACCCTTGTTCTATCCTTTGCGGACCTTGATCTCCCTGAACTTCCAGGAGGGCTACAATGAAGGGAGAACTGTGAGTAAGACTATCCTTCCGCCCTGCAGTACTGCAGATACTACAAAACCGATGAGTTCTGTTGGTTTTGCTCTTCTTGTAATCCTACTCAGGAAGGCTCTGATAGCACAGATACCTCAGATTGGCCTATTAAACTCAGGAAGATGCAAATAAATAAAAATTGATTTAGACACCAGTGCTTCATTGCTGTTGCCAATGTATTTATTCTTCCAGACCTAAACCAAGGATTAAATAACTTTATGATGATCGCACAAGAAAGTAAGAATGTCTTGAATGAGAAGTGTGGAAATTAAGTAGCAACTTTTACTGTAAAGTCTTGAGATTAAAAAAAAAAAAAAAATATATAGGGCTGCCAAAACGTAAATTGTCTAAGAGCTGTTACCCTGACTCTTCACGAAATGGAAGATAATTAGTTCTTCACCGCTCTTCCACCTCCTGAATAATTCATGAAATCACGGTAGCAGACTGCAGCAGCTGTACAGCTTACCCCTTTAAACTGACAGATTGACAACTTATTGATCACATTAGAATGGCAGAATTTAGGTTTTCAGCTGCTGTATGAACTTCATCTCTCAGAAAAAGTTCTCAACAAGGATTTCTTTTCATTAAATAATTTATTTTTCTGGTTCTGCCACCAATAAACACCTCTCAAAAACACTATTTTTATTTCTTTGTTCATGATTTAAACTTTCCACCAGCATTCTCAAATTTCTCTTTTCCAAAAAAGATATTGAGCCTCCAACTCTGTAGGAAACCACACTTGGCTTTTTAAACTATTTACTGTTTGTTTCCATTATGCTTATATTAATTCTTCTCTGGTGAATTATCCCAACATTCACTCTTTAATCAATTTCTTTTTTATGCCCTTTTTACTTCTTTCTGAGACTCTGACTCAGTAGAGCAGAGCCTGCCAAAGGGTGACGGAGTAACGGTATCTAAGACAGAGGCTGCGTGAGCTACACAGCAGGGAGCCAGGAGCAGGGAGTTTGCATTGTTCAATTTGATCGAAACAGAAAGCTCAAGCCTTGCTATGGGTATCAACGTTAAGTTCTTCATAACTTAGTGACACTCACATCTGCTTGCAATACCTTTAAACTGTTCCTGCTGAAATTAGTCTTTTTTTACCACACCAGCTATTGCTGTACATTTTGCTGTCTTGAAATCACAATCCCCATGCATCAGTACAGGCTTGGGGCAGACCTGCTGGAGAGCAGCTCTGCAGAGAGGGACCTGGGAGTGCTGGTGGATGACAGGTTGACCATGAGCCAGCAGTGTGCCTGGCTGCCAAGAAAGCCAATAGGATCCTGGAGTGCATTAAGAAGAGTGTGGCCAGCAGGTCGAGGGAGGTTCTCCTTCCCCTCTACTCTGCCCTAGTGAGGGCTCATCTGGAGTACTGTGTCCAGTTCTGGGCTCCCCACTTCAAGACAGATGAGGAGCTACTGGAGAGAGTCCAGCGGAGGGCTATAAGGATGGTGAGGGGACTGGAGCACCTCCCTATGAGGAAAGGCTGAGGAAGTTGGGCTTGTTCAGCCTGAAGAGAAGGCTGAGAGGGGACCTTCTAAATGCCTACAAATATCTCAAGGGTGGGTGTCAGGAGGATGGCGCCAAACTCTTCTCAGTGGTGCCCAGCAACAGGACAAGGGGCAATGGGCACAAATTGAAGCACAGGAAGTTCCGTCTGAACATGAGGAAGAACTTCTTCCCTCTGAGGGTGACGGAGCCCTGGAACAGGCTGCCCAGG
>Ga0065711_1030286_pt1 | contig 33030 bp, 27 predicted proteins | sample Hoacrofraction12_FD_59098 | JGI IMG/M metagenome (GOLD analysis project Ga0065711, IMG submission 59098) | Hoatzin crop microbial communities from Cojedes, Venezuela - Epithelial fraction 12 v2 (version 2) | ecosystem: Host-associated > Birds > Digestive system > Esophagus > Crop | place...
GCACAGGAAGTTCCGTCTGAACATGAGGAAGAACTTCTTCCCTCTGAGGGTGACGGAGCACTGGAACAGGCTGCCCAGGGAGGTTGTGGAGTCTTCTTCTCTGGAGATATTCAAGACCCGCCTGGACAAGGTACTGTGCAGCCTGCTGTAGGTGACCCTGCTTCAGCAGGAGGGTTGGACTAGATGACCCACAGAGGTCCCTTCCAATCCTTACTATTCTGTGATTCTGTGATTCTGTGATTCTGTGATATACATACCCTTTGCATTGCCCTTCTCTGCCTTATCTTGTGACTAGCTACAGCTGTCAAGGGAGGGCACAAGGCCAATCAACTCATGTTCTCACCCCTTTCCAATTATTGCTGCAAGGGGGGCACTAAGTTGTAGGTAAGAAATAGCATTTTTTCCTTCCTACCCCTAGCCTTTCTACTGGGAACGTTCAGAAGTTAGCAGCTCCAAGTGGTTTCTAGCTCCTTCACACAGGCACTCGGCACAAACGTGCATTGGGGCCCTCAACATCAAAGCTAGGTCAGCTTTTTTTTGCAGGATCATTTCTCTCTGTTTTTATGCCCCGTATTCCACTGGAGCTGCTGTCCTTTGAGAATTATTTTGCAATATGAAGTTTCCCATCTATTTCTGAACAGCGGCAGGTGTGTGAAGAATCACCCTCCAGGTGATGCTGCCCACAGCTTAATAACAGGGCTACAAGTTTCTTCTCAGATGAGGTACTGAGGTGTGAGCTGTAGCTTTCCAGACAAGAAGGGTTTGAGAAAATAAACTTCTGGTAGTGGTTACATCAAGGGCAAGAAACTCAAAGCTCTCCTGCAGCGTGGGCAGGAGTTGGCTGCTGCACCCTAAACATCTGAGTGTGTTTCTTTCCCCTCTCTCCCCATCCCTCTTGCTCTGCTCCTTTTTGTTCTGGAGGATCCGTGAACAGGAGCTCCCAAATGCCTAAAAACCTGATCAGATGTTATTCAGCTCCACAAACATTTGCCTCTGGGAGGATAAACAAGCATACATCTGGCTCCATCCGAGCCGTGTCTTCAAGCTGCTGTCTGTGGTTGTGCTGCATGAAGGCTCAAGTTGGGTGATGCTGAGGAGGTACAGCTATAGGACACAGCATTTGCCCACCTCCTTGGCTTTGAGAGACTGCTGAGCAGCAAAGCATAGACCACCCTTGTCCCCAGCAATGTATTGGGGTCAAATTGCAGAATTATGGGCATAACACCAGGGCTGGGCTGCTCCTGGTGCTCATGACGGGCAAAAGAAAAGCAGATGCTGCTGGCTTCCTCCTTAGGCATGTGGCTCAGGGGTCAGCCACGCAGTCCAGGCAGGATAAGAGGTGCCTCCAGAGAAGCACTCGGTCCAGGTGCAAGTGAGCTGCTGCGTGGTCCCTTTAAGACAGTTTTGCTGCTGTGGAAATATTTATAGGAGGCTCATCACCATGGTATCTGAGCACTACTGACTAATGGGGCGTATGAAATGCGCCTGGTTGTATTTGTTATTAATTTCTTTAAGGGTGGATTTTTTGACATTTTGTTTTTGTTCTCTGTTTCAGTTTGAACGTACTGCTTGTGTGCGTAGCACCTTTCACAGTGGTGTCCCTTGAAAGCACCGTGGAAGAGATGAGCGTTGGGAGCGAGGATAATTAAAGGAATCCCATCAGCCAGTTCCATCCCCAAGGTTTAGAGGTGGTTTAAAAAAGGGAAGAGGAAGGGAGGCAGGGATGTTATTAAAGCCATCAGGAATTAAAACGCTTTCATCGTGTGGAAATAAGAATTCAATGAAATGAGTCACCATTTCTCTCCACTCCTGGGATGAAAGGGGGAAAGTGGCACTGAGAAGACAGTGACCACTAGGGCCAAAAAGACTGAAGAGAGGCGAATCGGCAGCAGTATCAATCAGGACAAGGGGTGCTTTCAAAGTGTAGGATGAACACACTAGGATTTTTTTTTCATTTTAGCTAAAAAAACCCCTATATTGGCAGTGGTTCTAGAGTAATAAGCCCTGACAAAATACTCAAAACTATGACTTTTCTTTGAACAGACAATTTTGCTGGTGCAACTGTGTAGAGATAAATACTTCCATTAGCCCCTTGGCCAGATCTAGCCAGCTGGCAGCTCCTTTTTGCCAAGGAAGCTTTTTGTCAAGACAAAAAAAACATATTGCAAAAGGGAAGTGGTGTAGAGCAAATCCTTGCTGCAAGATCACAGTCACAGGGAAGTATTTTATGGTTTTAGCCTTTCCACAAAGGGATTGCAGGAGAAGGCTCTGGATGTGCATGCGTGCTCTGTGCAGTTTTGTGTGACAGCCCCAGAGGGCTGTTCCACTAAGCACCCGGAGCAAAGCATCCCAGCTATCTTCACTATTCTGGCCTTTCTGGCTCTTCTCAAACACATCCACGTTGCCCCTTCCAGTGTTTACCATGCCCCTGACTCACCCACACTACATGCATTTCTGGATGTAGCGTGACTGTCACTAGAGCGAAAAAACATTCCTAACAAAAAGTGATGGAGTTAGAAATTCGGGGGACTGCCCCATGATTTTGACATTTTCTATCTGCACTGGTACCTAGCAGGCAACGGGGGGGGGGCAGCTAAACACCCTAAGCTTGCTTGAAAACTCCAGACCTTGGAGTCCCCAGGGCTAGAGCATGATTCCCAGGCTGTTTCTGGTGTATAGTGCAGGGATGAGGCACCCTTTTCCCAGGGCACCTGCCCTTGTCCTGGCCCAGACTCAGCAGATCCCAAGCCTCCATGGTCAGCAGGACAGATCCACCAGCACAACCCATATTCTGCATCCCAGCAAGCCTTGCTCCCTTTGGGCTTGTCTCTCCTGGTGAGGAAATCAAGGCGCCAAGCACCTTGCAGTTAGGAGAGGGAATAGCACACGTGAGCGTGACAGCCCGCAGAGAGCTTATTCCACTCATCCCTTCTCCATCCTTGAACTGCCTAAAACCCATCTCTGGTTGTTTCTTCCTTTACCTGTGAGCACAGGCCTGGCTCTGACTTTCCTTTACTTTCCAGGTACTATCAAAGTCACTAATCTGTCAGTTCCTGGGGAAATGGGAAGCGATTCCACCCTACTGCCGCCGTGGGAGATGGCAAGGTTAGACCTGCAGATTTGCCTCTGCTCAGAGCCATCTTCTAAGCTTTCTATAATGGAGTCTTTAAAGCTATGTCTGAAAGGTGCAGGAAAGTCGGTCCAGATCCTGAGAGAAGCCTGAGGGCTTTCTCTCGCTGGGCCATATGAATGTCCATGTAACCCCTTAGCTTTTAACAGCAGAAATCAGATCCTGAGATAAACTGGATAAATGCAGTCTGTCATTTTGCAGTCCGATTTAAGCCTCAGGACTCCTTGCACAAATCTTCAGAGTGTAGAGATCAGGTTGCCTACAGAGTCAAAAACTGCCTGGCAAAAGGTGATGGTAGGATCCAGCTTAAGGACTGAAAAATGAGCTGGAAAGGCTGCAGTGGCACACCTGCAGCACTGGCACTTTTGGAAGAAGCCAGCACAAACATGAAGGTCGCTTTGTCATGGAAGAAATGCATCTGGGGCTCCACTTTTTGTAACTACCTCCTGGTCACAAACACAGACCTGAAGCATGCCCTCAGCTCGTCACTGCCTGCTTGGAGGACCTGCTAGCCTGCATGACCCCTTGGGTAGCTCCAGGGCAGCCACGCAGCAGAGCACTCACCCAAGTACTGATGGCTGAGAACTGGTGAGACCATCTGAGGCGGGAAGCCAATAGGTGAATCTGGATTACTCCATCTTTCCCCGGCCCTCCAGCGTGCCCGACGTGCAGTGAAGCCGCTGAAATGAGAGAAGACAGCTCTGGCGTGGAGCAGCCGAGGACCACGTGAGCATGCGAGGGGCTGCCTGGTCACAGCTGCCTGCGCTGCGGGCAGCGACCATGCCGTGGAGTGCTGGCAGTGAGCTGCTGCTCAATGCCAGGGGAGCCAGTGATGCCACTGCCAACCCTGTGCAGAGCTCTAGCATCATCCCAACAGCTAGAACTCAAAGCTTCGGGGTGGAAAGGAGACGGATGATGCTGCTCTGGGCCCGTGATGCTGAACTCCCTGATGGCTGCCCAAGTAAAGGCAACAGCTGATCCCCACACCATGCTCCCTGGCCCAGGGATTATTTCCCAGTTTTTCACCCTGGGAGGAGTCATCATTATTACTCTGTGGTCTGATTCTCCACCAGCTCCTTCTTGCGTGTTTCCCTTACTCTTATCTTTATAATCCTCAGCTGCTGGTCTTCAACAGCTACAGTTTGAGATTGGGAGTCTTGCAAGGCTCAGAATTGTTTTAACTCTTTCTTCTCAACAGAAGGCTCATTGTAAGTTGTCTGTGTGACAGTGCTAATGGTACCCAAACTCCCCCGGACAGCACACACCCTCTCCTGTCCGCTGTTAGCCTGGCTCCCCAGCACCTCGGGAAGGCTACAAGAAGGCATCATCTTTTCCATTCTGCCTCTTCTTTCCATTTAGTTTCATGTTCTGACCTACGGTCCCACTTTCCCTTGCCTTCCCCGCTCTCCTACCTTCTCTACCACCCTAGCCCCCTGCCCCGCTCAGGGCCAGCTCGTGCCCTCCTCCCTGCCGCCATTCCCTCCATGGGGAGCAGGGCTGATGCCAAGGCAGGTCCTGGGTGGCAGGGGGAGTCCCACCAGCCCCACCAATGCCGAAGAGAAAGGCTGCTGCATTTTCTCCCAGCTCCCCACTGAGCCTCAGCTTCCCTGTCCCCTCGGGCTCAGGTGCTGGGGAGGCAGGCGGCCATGGTGGCACAGGGGTCTGAGGTCTCACTCTCAATCTAATCAAATCCATGGTTTCTTTTCCCATAACACAATCCTTTAAGGAGCTCATAACCTGGAATTCTGTAGACACACAGGTTATTGCACTGGGTGGGGGACGGGGGGGACGGACGATGACAAAATGCCTTTTTGCAGAAAGTATTTTAATTCAGCAGATCACTGCTAAAACATTTGCTGATTTGTTTAGTTGTTTCCCAAACATCTTGAAGTGGTGGTGTTTCAAGATGAAGTTCTATTCTGAAAGAGAAACAGAGGCATCCAAAGAATGCAAACAAAATATTATTTTAAACCTAAGATATCCGCTTTTCTTCAGTTCAAATTTTTAATTTGGTCACCAAACAGAGAAAAAAATCAGATTTTCACACAGCCTTGTTCTGTGCAAGGTAAGGTACTAACAGGGGCAAGATAATTCCGTGCAACTCAGATCCTCACCTTAGTGCAATTCTTTCTAAAATCAGCCAGGACAGATTAAACACATGAACGCTCACAGCACCTCAAACTGGGAATGCTATTAGTAATGATTTATGTCTTCTGGTAGCAGGGCAAAGGCAACTTAAGCAGCAAATAAGAGCAGATTCTGTTTGCTAGCTTTGTTATCTGCTCTTCTGCAAACACGCTAGCATGATCTAACAGCAGGGAATTTTAACAATCTTGTGCTCATTAAAATAATAATTTTCTTACTATTTATTACACATAATTTCACAATCTGCTTAGTCCTGCCACGTGGAGAGGGTATGCTGCTGACCCCTCTACTCCTTTGTATTGGGGATGACATTTTGTTTGGCTTTGCTTCCCATCCTCCTATCTTGTTTGGAGAGAGAAAAGTCCTTCCATGGAGGTGTATGCCTCAAACCACTTTCATTGCCTGGGTACGGACTTCTTCACCTACTCCTCCCAAGCTCTGGGGTAACTTCTAGACTACAGTGCCTGTGAGAAAAAGGAGTAGGCGCCACAGTGAGTACGTACTAACCTGACAACATTTTGTATTGATGAACACATGAAAATGTTTTCAGCATCCTTTTTTAACCTCTTCCTAAAGCACCTAGTATATTGCATAGATTTTGCCCGCACAAGCATATATGCCTGGAAAGGAGAGACTTCCTTACAGCAGGACAATTGCTATGTGGATATGATATGAATTCTTCTGCTGCCAATCATCACAGGCAAAACAATGGGAATAGCATTCACATATTGACATCAGGGATTTTGCAGCATAATGCATAATTCAGTTGGTGAGGTGTGCGATATTTCTCTCCTGACACTGCTAATTCTCGCCAGCAACACTCACCCTCTCACCTTACAATTTGCTTTTAGCTGCCGCTTCCATCAGACTGTCCATGAGGATGCAAAGAATATATTAAAAAGCTCACAGTTTAATCAGACCCCACAGAAACAGGCGTGTGACGCAATTCCCTCCCACCCCAAATGCGTATTTCATAACAGCGAATAGTGTTTGTTAGGATTTTTATATTTACCTCTCCCTGTTAGGTTCCTTTGAAGCAGCTCAGATTTGTTGGGGGGGTTTTGAATCCCGCCACACTGGCAGGAGTACATGCTCTGCCAATTCAGTGGTCTCTCTTCCAAAAGCATTCGATTGCTTAGCAGGGAAGCGTATTTATCCAGATGCCCTGGGAGCCCACCCTGGGGTGAACTCACCGGGAAGGGGGGTGTATCTGTCTCCTCTGTTGTGTTTGCCTAGCTCCAGAGATAAGCTGTCAAAAGTGGTTTTTTTTGCTGGGGGAGGAGAGAGAGGAGGAAAGGAGGAGGAGGAGGGAAATTGATACGGATATCATTTGTCAAAACATTAGGCCAACTGATGCCTTCTGAAGCACTTGGGAATGCAGGCAGGCTATGAAAGGCATCGTTTTGCAGAGCTTGATGATTTCAAATTGAACTAGACACAACTGTGAAATGTGGCAGACAAGGAACTACCACAAACCACTACCCCCCCCCAAACCACCAATAAAAGCCCCACTAGTGGCTAGGTGAGCACACAGTCCTTCCTGACAGGATGGCTGTCCTCCTCAGCAACCTCACTGGCACCCAGAGCATCCAACAAACCCTAGAGATTTTTTGCCTGACAAGCCTCAAGGACTAAGCTCCACCAAAATCCCAAAATACGAAGGTGACAGGCATAGGATGCCCCCTATACTTTTGTAATGTATGTAAGTAACTACTTTTTTGTAAGTATGTCAGCTATCCCTGCTTGCAGGCGATGTGGGGAGGCTAGGTGAAGTGCCCAAAGCCACGTGCCCTTAGGTGCCCACAGCCACTACTTGGTACCTCTGTTATCACTAGCTCCTGATGCTTCACCTTCACCCCAGGGGGACCTGGGCTGCTACAACACGCTTCACACAAGGCCAAGTGCCTGTCGCCAGCTGTGCTGGATTTGTCCCCAAGACCTTTGAAGGACAAGCTGTCCTCTCCCCTGTGCCCCAGCGTGGTGAGCCCTGGTCCTGCCTCCAGCATCGGTGCCATGCCTGCCCCATGCAGCTTGGCTCTGCCCTTGGGATTTAGGGGAGTGGGCGCGTGCTCTGCTAGCTTCAGTCGCCACGTAGCGTACTGTGGCTGACATGAGCAATCAGGGACCAGCCTGAAAGCTCGTGCATTATAAATGATTTATTGGTCTAATAAAGAGCCTCAAATTATCCTCCGCCTCCTTCCTTTTCCCCTCACCCCAAGGACCGATACAGCTACTGTACAAACATTTTCTACCTCACATTATGTAATGTCACAGACAAGAAAAACAAGTATACAGCCCCCCAGAGAGCCACCCGGCTGGCGGCCCCCCTGTCCCCACCAGCGGGCTGGTAGGCAGCAGCCTCCAATGCCACGGCACAGGAATCACTGCCACGCAGCTGGGGCAGAAAGAGCTTGCTCCGTGCTCGGTCATCGGAACTGCTTTGCTGCTCTGCTCTTCCCATCCGAAGCGCCTCTTGCCTCCAGCATCCCAGAGAAAATATGAGTGACCTGCCCTATCCCTGCAGCCTCGCCGCTCCCCTGGGGCTGCCGGCAGCCGGGGGTATCCCTTCCTGCCTAGATGTGCGGCCCCCACCTCTCACCCCACACAGGGGTGGGGGTCTCGTGGTCGAGGGTTTGCAGCCCCAGAGCTGGCTGTGCTGGAGGGGCAGCCAGGCTGCTGACTGGAAGATCTCATTATTTTAGGAATGGAGGATTTTGGCCCCCAATGTGGGACCCTTGGTATCTCAGCCAGCTTTCCACTCACCCTCCTCATCTCTAATCCATATAATACTCCATCCTTTTCACAGCAGTCGATACAAATCTTCAGTTGATAAAGTCTGGGAGCTTGTTATCTACTATTACAGATGTAGCTTTTTTGTTCAGCTCCTCGGGGACCTTCCCTCTTCTCCATTTAGCCTAGCCTCCTGCGTGGTGATCACACCAGGCAGAGCCCTTTCTCGGGACACGTAGCTGTGTGAGCCACACTACATGCTGAGAGAGTGCAGAGCCTGCCTCTTGCCTGCCCCGGGGAAGAAGCCTGCTCCGTGGTTCAAGCCCACAAGTCCTGCCTCTCCTTCCAGCTCACTTGAACAAGTCACAGCTTCTCACCATACACAGAGCGGGAGTAATAAATTAACCTACTTTAGATGGCTTGCAGGCCTTAACAAGCAACCGTTGCTGAAGGGCTCACGGAGCCTCGGAAAGCGGTACTGTAAAACAGCAGAATATTATCATCCTCATCACCATCTGCTATTATCCTGAAGATCGTGAGGTCAGATGAGGTGAACTGAAGACAACAAAACAGTCTTAAATATTCAACATCAAATTATTTGAAGTGTGGTAAAGGAAAAGAAAAAAAAAAAGATAAAGAAAATCTACAGCCAAGTTGTCCTTCCAGGCGTTTCAGCTTCAGCATGTGACAGGAGCCCCACAGCTGCGAGGCTTCCCCATCCTCTCTGCATTCAGCAGGGAGCACAGGAGCTCTCCCGGGCAAGGTGGGCATCCCAGGGCCCCCCACAACTCCCAGGACCCTCACCAGGGCTGACAGCTTCCCAGGCACAAACCTGTACCTGAGCCACAAGGTCTCTTCAAGTTGCACTGGGCCAGTAGGAACCCAAAAGGCTGTTCACCAGAGAGAAAAAGAAGGATTGAGGGGGTGCGATGGAGAGATCTGGGAACTGAGGGACACCTATCTGGTGCCTGAACTGCTTGGCCAGCATAAGAGAACAAAAATTCTGGGAATGATACAACAAAAGGTGTATTTTGAGTATTTACATTCCTCGCAAGGCTGACCTATGCACAAGTGGAAGACCTTTAGCCCCTGGGGAAAATTAAAGAATACCGTTAGTACACAGGGACTGTAGGGAAAGAAGGGACCCAAGGTCTCTGCTACACGCACTCTGTGGGTGCCCAGGCGGTCTATGGGCAACCAAGCACTGAATTGTCCCGATGGCTGATAGTCTTCTCTTACCTTTATCCTAAAGGCACGCAGCTAGGCCTCAGCTGGTGGTAGAGCCGAGCATGGTAAGCGGAGCTGCCCTTGGGGAGGAAACACAGTTGAAGAGGAGACCTAGAACCCTTCGCGCTATTGCCTCTAACAGACTCAGCCCTCCCCGTCCCAACTACCACGCTTGGTGCCAGGGTGTGTGTGTGGGGACCTTGTTTCCAGATGTCTTGGTAACAGCAGATCTCTATCTACAGTTGGTTTGTGTTTTCATGTGTTTTCTCCATCTGAATGGGAAGATGGCCGAGATACATTTTACCAATCACACTTGCATTACAGTTTCTGATAGAACAGATGGGCAGGTCTCAGGACTGAAATCCCCAGCCCGGGAGCAAGACAGGACCAGAAAAGAGGCCACGGTTGAGCAGCTGGGGCTGAGCCCCATTAATATTTAATGTTCTGTGGTGCATTAAGAAGAGTGTGGCCAGCAGGTCAAGGGAGGTTCTCCTCCCCCTCTTCTCTGCCCTAGTGAGGCGCCATCTGGAGTGCTGTGTCCAGTTCTGGGCTCCCCAGTTCAAGAAAGATGAGGAGCTACTGGAGAGAGTCCAGCAGAGGGCTAAGAGGATGGTGAAGGGACTGGAAAATCTCTCCTACGAGAAGAGGCTGAGGGAGCTGGGCTTGTTCAGCCTGAAGAAGAGAAGTCTACGAGGGGACCTAATAAATGCTTATAAAGATCTCAACGGTGGGTGTCAGGAGGATGGGGACAAACTCTTTTCAGTGGTGCCCAGCAACTGGAGAAGGGGCAACGGGCACAAACTGAAGCACAGGAAGTTCCGTCTGAACATGAGGAAGAACTTCTTCCCTCTGAGGGTGACGGAGCACTGCAACAGGCTGCCCAGGGAGGTTGTAGAGTCTCCCTCTCTGGAGATATTCAAACCCCGCCTGGACAAGTTCCTGTGCAGCCTGCTGTAGGTGACCCTGCTTTGGCACGGGGGTTGGACTAGATGACACACAGAGGTCCCTTCCAACCCCTAACATTCTGTGATTCTGTGAGCCAGAGCAGCCTCCCCTGGGTCGCACACATTTCCCATCAGCAACAGATACCTGCCGCCATGCCACCCCAGCACCTCGGCCCTGCCACATAGCTGCTCGAGCCTACTTGCGCGTTACCTCCTTTGCCAGCTATTTAAATGAGTTTCACACCTCATCCTGATTTCAGGCTTAAACGGTCTCGTTTAATTGCTCACAATGAAACACAGCAGAAGCCCACCCCCGCCCTTTCTGGGAGGCCTCGATGTGGTGGCTTTGGGTGGTAGTGGAAGGAGATGCAGTCTGATTTTCTACTTGTCTCCTACCCGCTCCACAAAGCTCTTGATTCTTTTCCAGAGTGGAAAGACGCTTACATCCACACAGTTTCCAAAAGCCTCTCCCCCAGATATCTGAGACAAGAGGGAATCTACACCTCCTCTGCTCCTACGTCTCATCTCTTTCACCAGGGAGATGCCAACTCCTACATCCATCAGCTCATGTGTCATATTTTCAGAAACGCTCACTGCACTGGTGCTTTCTGCCTTGTTGTCCCTCACACTGGAGAAGACTTCCCATAAACATCTGAAAAATTGCCTCCTCTTTCTCCTGCAAATCCCTACTGTAGCACACCTGAGGACTGTGGAACACTTCACAAGTCCCAGGCTGCTGCTGTGCCAAGGCTATTGCATATCATGCTGTCCAGTACAGTCCCCCTGCATTCTAGTGCTGCTTCCTCCACTGCCTGGAGTCCTCTCTTACCTCTCCCATTTACTGTGTAGACACTCTGTGGCAGGAAACATATTCTCAGGTTTTGATATTATAGTACCTTGCAGAAACAATCCAGCGTCATGTCCTGAAATACGGATGGGCTCAAAGGCACTACACAAATGCTTGGAGGCTGGGCCTGTGTGTAGCTGTTCCAGCAGAGGCTCCAGGCTTGTCCATTTGCTCAGGAAGCCTTTGAAGTGGTTATTGCCGAAAGAAGGGAAGGTTTAGCTGAGGACACATCAGTCTGCTTTTACCCTCTCCATGTGCTCCTTCCTTAAGCATTTTCTGTCAGCCCCTGACAGTTCACCACAGCTAGTGCAGGATAACAGTTCAGTGGGTGCCAGTATGGCCTTTTGCATGTTCTTTTAAGTGAGGCTGTAACAAACTGCAAGCAAGGAGGAAAAGCCTGATCATTAACAATTGCCTGCACTGTCTGCTCCTTTCTGTGATCTTTTGCTGCTCTTCACTGAATAGGTGGAAGAAGGCTGTACTTGCCTAAAGCAGTACCAGTAGATTCCAGTGGCCAAAGGGCAAAATTTCAGGATGCTAATTTCTCTTAATCTACCCCTTTCGCTCAAGGAGAGAGACTCCTATGGGAGGCACTCAGAGTCCAGAGAATAATTTCTTATTACTTTGTACTCGACAGCCAAGCCAGAGCAACTGCTAAAAGCAACAGAGTCAAGTAGAATACGAAAATGCTCCCAAATAAAAACACTTACCTCCTTGTATTCATCAACTCAGCATAAAGGACTGCATCAAGAGCACAGAATCAGGATCTGGGACTGCAAGGAAGAAACGGCAGCATGGCAGGATGTTTCCAATGACAGTCATGAACTCCTGGAAAATACTTGGGAGGTGGCTCTCCATGTGTGACTCTAGCATCGCCTCCAACCTCAGCCAGCTGCTGCCCTAACCATCCTTCTGCAGGTGCAACCAGCCCAATGAGAGGGCCCACGGTGTTGTAGCAGTGGCTGGCCAAAGTCCAGGGACAGCCCGGGTGGGTAGTGTGGGTCACAGCACCCACAGCTCTCATGCCAGGCTGTGTGCTGACTCTGGCCTTCACATCAGCACCCCTCTGTTCACCCACACCCTCCCAGCCACCGCTGCCAGCTGTTGCTGCATAGAAGCAGCCCCCTTCACACCCCTCGTGCAGAGCTGGCTGTACAAAAAGGGGGAATAGAAGATTTTAACCTGAAGTCGATTTAAACGACACCAGCATGCACTATTGCTCCTTGAACAGGCACTTCATCGCAGGAGGCTTAATTATGCCACGTGCCCCTGCCTACATGGAGGTACTGGGAAGCGTGTGACCCCCCACACTCCCCTTGGGCTTCCCTGCACTGCGGCGGCACGGGGGCATCCGTCCGCGTGTGGTCCCTAGCGCCGGGCTGAGTTATGACCCGGCACACGCAGAGCAGCCCTGGGACCCAGCACGGCGAGCCCTGCGCCCGAAGGCACGCCGGCAGACTTGCTGCCCACGGGAGGATGCAGCTACACCGGCTAATTTGTCGCCTCCTTGACAGCTCCCATCCTAGTGCTCATGCTCCTTTGCATAACCCAGATGATGTGAGACTTGATATGGCTGGTTTGGGATTGCTAGGGAGCTGGTACAAGTGCCGGTGGAGTTTTGTTATTGCTGTTATTTATCATTATTTGCATTACAATAGCGCCCTGGTGCCTCTGTTAGGATTAGGATGCAGTTGTGCTGGGTGCGGAGAATATTTAGCCGGCAACTTGCAGCTGGGAACAAGGTGTGTGCTTAAACTCCCTTGAAAAAGCTCTGTGGTGAATACAAAAGAGTCTCTAGCCCAGTGGGTTTTAGTCTTTCCTACTGCCTTAACGCTCCCGCTTCTGAACGTGGCACCTCCTGAGATCCACCAGCCTTAGGCTTAGAGGCCAAGCAGGAGTGCTTTTATTTCTGATTAATGGAGGATCCTGGCCATTCCCTCACCAACCCTGGGATTAAAAGGCAGTCCAGAAAGTCTGCCAGGATCCCCAAACCCAAAGAAGAGCCATGCTCGTATTTGGGTTGGCAGCACCTTTCTGCCCCGACACTGCAGCGGGAAGGTGGTGGGCATGGCTGGTGGGGAACAGCTCTTCTCTTGCAGGTCAGCCCATGGTCTCCAGGCCGAACTGCTCAGCTCTCAGCATGGCCGCGGGGAAGGAGAACAGCATCCAGAGAGCATGATCGGCCTTGGCTGCCTATCTCCCAAGCCTCCACGCAGGTTGTATGGACAAAACCGAAGCCAGGAGAGCTCAGCAGTTGTTCTCATTTCCACAAAGCAAACACCCCAAAGACCCAGGAGCTCCTAAGGCATAATGTGGCAGATACCTAATGGCACATACCAGTGCCTGGCAACAGCTTAAGAAATGCAGTAACGATTGCCCTTCTACATTATGACCACTTTTTGTTATTTATTCAGCTCCATTAGAATTTGTCAGAGCAAATGGAAACCGGCCTCTGTCCCAAGGAATTCAGTCTCCTTCAATTGTCAGGCCATAGAAATTCAAGCTGTGGGATGTGGGGATAAGAGCTGAAATCACAGCTGAGGGCATGAGGAGATCTGGTGTAATGCGAATATCATTACACATCAAATCTGACTAGGATATCAGGCTGAACACCACTGTGCTTCAGATACTGACAAGAGCATCTCTGGTGACCAGGTCTCATTTGGGTCATCGTCTCTCCATCTGTACACCATTACAGCCTTCCTTTAGTCAGCAGCACCACCACTCCTCACAGTGGACAGGACGTCAGATGGGTACAGAGCCAAAGAAAGAAGCCTGTAGCTCCTGTGGGACAACTGCAGCAACAGGCAATTCAGTGTCTGCCTCCCACCCAAACGCTGAACCTGGCCGACCCTTGTGAGCTATTGCTGTGGTTTAGCCTGGATGGATGTCAGGGGCCCACCAAAGCCGCTCTATCACCCCCCCTCCTCAATGGGACAGGGAAGAAAAAATACGACAAAAGGTTCATGGGTCAGCATAAGGACAGGCAGAGAGCACTAACCAGTTACTGTCACAGGCAAAACAGACTCAACTTGGGGAAATTAGTTTAATTTGTTACCAATCAAGTCAGGGTAGAGTCATGAGAAATAAAAATGAAATCTTAAAAAATCTTCCCCCCACCCCTCCCTTCTTCTCAGGTTTGACTTCACTCCCAAATTCTCTACCTCCTCCCCTCCAGCAGCACAGGGGGATGTGGAATGGGGGTTGTGGTCAGTTCATCACGTTGTCTCTGCTGCTTCTTCCTCCTCAGGGGGAGGACTCCTCACACTCTTCCCCTGCTCCAGCGTGGGGTCCCTCCCACGGGACACAGTCTTCCACAATCTTCTCCAATGCAAGTCCTTCCCATGGGCTGTAGCTCTTCATGAACTGCTCCGACGTGGGGTCCCTTCCATGGAGTGAAGTCCTTCAGGAACAGACTGCCTCACTGTGGGTGCCCCCACGGGGTCACAAGTCCTGCCAGACAACCTGCTCCAGCATGAGTTTGTCTTTATGGGGCCACAGGTTGTACCAGGAGCCTGCTTCAGTGTGGGCTCTCCATAGGGTCACAGCCCCCTTTGGGCATCCACCTGCTCCAGCATGGGGTCCTCCATGGGTTGCAGATGGATATCTGCTCCACTATGGACCACCACAGGCTGCAGAGGAATCTCTGCTCTGGTGCCTGGAACACCTCCTCCCCCTCCTTCTTCACTGACCTTGGTGTCTGCAGAGTTGTTTCTCTCACGTATTCTCATTCCTATCTCCTCTGGACATTTTTTTTTTCCCTTCTTAACTACATTATCCCAGAGGTGCTACCACCATCAGTGATGGGCTTGGCCTTGGCCAGCGGCAGGTTTGTCTTGGAGCCGGCTGGCATTGGCCCTGTCAGACACAGGGGAACCTTCTAGCAGCTTCTCACAGAAGCCACCCCTATAGCCCCCCAATACCAAAACCTTGCCATGCAAACCAAATACAGCTATTAAATAATCAGCTGAAATTATACCTATGGGAGAGAAAGACCTGAACCTGGCATAGATGTTGCTGGTTTCCAGACCAACGGTTGCAATATGGAGGTCCTGCAGCTGCCCCCAAGCACAGTGAAGTGGTCAGGGTCTAGCTAGCAGGGCTGGGCATGCTGCTTCCCTCTGCAGCAATGCTGCTCCATGCACTCTGTCCCCTGGCTCTGAGACCAGGTAATTTCTTCCATGATCAGCTGCCATGGACAGTGCTCTCAGACTCTCTGCTTTTCCCTCTTCCAGCTGTAGGTCTCCCCCCTGTCTTAAGGACCAGCAAGTGAACACAGCCGTCCGTGCACAAAAGAAGCTCCACAGAGATACGCCATGCTGCACTCCCAGACATGTGGTACCAAGTCTGATGTGACTGTATGCCCCTGGATAAAAGATCATTTAAAATGCTCAGTGCTGAAGGGTGGTGAATTAAAAAGCTTCCCCACTAGGCTCACTCTGCAGTGAATTTATTAGCAATGGGACTTCCTAGATGACATAGGTGGAAGAGGGCAACTTGCTGGTATATGGGGAAAGACAGGTTTCCACTGCTCAATCAGCTGACAAACCTCAGCAGGGACCGTGCCTCCAGCGTTCAACAAGCCTGGCTCAGCATGGAGTAAGTGAATCTTGCTGTATTTAAAGAGACGGTCTCAAGGGTTCCCTTTTAATCTCATCTCTGTTTGTAATTCCCCTTCTGAGCCTATGAGCAACATTTCTTTCCCCTTCAAGTGCTACTCTGCTCTGTTCAATTTTCTCTTCATCCCTCTCTGCCCTCTCCTTCCCTCCACTATCCCCATCCCCATGTTTCTTTAATGGAGCTTGAAATTGTAATACAGTGATTCAGCTTCCTTTCATGTCTGCCAAGATTCAGTGGCGCAAGCCTGGAAATAGATCTTGCTGGTTTTCTCAGCCCGGTCTGCAGCAACTTCTTGGCTCGTACTGTGAGGCTGGGGACCTTCTTCCTACCACAGGTGGCAAGGAGAGGGACTTCCTCAGGAGCTCCTGGGCTTGGCCATGGCCCACTGCACAGTCATGGGACACAACGCACCAGGTCCAGAGCGTGTTATTTCTCACTAGGCATAAGCATGTGGATTCGCTGGGGGGTATTTGAGCTGAAGGGCCTGGGAGGTGCCAGGCGATGTGCCAGCTAGAGTCCCGGTACTCCCTCCCTTTCCCAAAGCCTCACGCATTGGCTCTGTTGGGGCTGGGACTCATCCAAAGCTGATGCCTAGACCTGTCTGCTGAAGAGCTCTCAGGGCATCCCCTTTAGGGATTGACTTGTAGATCAAAAGACTTGCCTCCTGAAAACATAGCCTCTGTAGGTTACACACAGGTTACAGGCTACATTTTTTTCTTCACAGTACAACAGCTGAGCTGCAAAGTCATAAGGAAATTTCCTTCTTGTCCCGCTGATGCCCATGGCTGCCCTCTGACACCTCTCACTCTCTGCCCTGTCCTGGTCCTCATTCTTTTGACTTTCACACAAACAGACCTGAAGCCCCATGTTTCCTCTTCTCACTCCTACTCTTTGCTGCATGGACCTTACACTCTTATCCCTGGCTTGCCTCAATCCCCAGTTAACTACTTTCCCTCTCCCACCAGCACGGCACTCTCTTTGGAAGAAACATCTACCAGAAACCCTCTCTGCCACTATCCCAGTCTTGCTATACTCTTTTCATGGAATCGTAGAATCATAGAATGGTTTGGGTTGGAAGGGACCTTAAAGATCATTTAGTTCCAACCCCCCTGCCATGGGCAGGGACAGCTTCCACTAGACCTAGTTGCTCAAAGCCCCATCCAACCTGGCTGTGAACACTTCCAGGGAGAGGGCATCTTTCTTTCTTTCCTTCCAAGCTAAGTTCCTCCTCCTGAATGGAGAATTTCTCATTCCACCAACTCTTTGCTCCCTTTCATCCACCAGCCTCCGGGTGTTCCAGCTTTGGAGGCACGGTGTTGACACTCTCCTGGAAGAAAGAGTGTGCAGTCCAGCTCCTACCAGTAATGCCTCCTTGTCTGCATCCTTTCTAGATGAGCATGTTGTCTTGGCTTCATTATCCCACCTGCTTCTCTGCTCAGACTTTTCTCTTGCCTTTCCATTCAGTGCTCGTACTTACTTACTGCAAGTATGTTCATAACCCATGCCCTAAAACCCCACAACATCTCCTTCCTTTGATTTCACCCCACATACCAGACCATTTTCTCTCTCACATCTGCTTCATCTGCAGTCTGTTGCCTTTTCTCAACCCCTTCCCCTGCAGCATCCATGCTCTCTCTGCCCCTCCGGCAGGATGTACAGGGCTCTCGGGGAGCAAACATGCTGCTTCCGGCCCCATTTCTTCCCAGAGCGTGGAGACTTTGGGCTGGCCTCTACCTGCGCTCTGTTCTGGATGCTCTCATGGCTTGCTGAGTGGCAGTGCTACGTTGAGGTGTGCTCCCCTGCCGTCCAACATCCCTGTCTCGCCCCAAGATGAATGTCAATGATTAGCGATAATGACTCCTGCCAAATTCCTCTTTACTTTCAATGGCAGTGATGTCTGTCAGCAGGCAGTTAGCCTTTTACTCCATGCAGTGAGCAGGAACAAAGAGGCATTATACGGATAGGTGCGTGCATGAGGCGACCATTACCTTGAGGACTTCCAGAGTCAAACAGCATGAATTTTTATGGCTCGAGCCCGAAAGCTGGGCTGCCTGCTAGAGAGCAGGCACACATCCCCTGTGCGTCAGCTGCAGGCAGGGAACCAGCATCCGCTGAGCCAAGAGTTGCGAGTGCACGTGCCACAGTGGGGATGTATGGAGTGAACGTATACGTGCTGAATAGGCAACATCGTACAGCAAGCCGTCAGCGTAGCTGGGAACACGCGGGGATTAGCAAGTGTGTCTGTGGGTACTGTACTGGTACCCGCAGCACGGACCACTGTGGTGTGCGAATGTGAGCGTGTGCATGTGCTTAGAGCAGCCTGGACGTGTCTTCTGGCCTTTCGGGTTAATTGATTTAGGAAGTAGTTAGACTTTTCCTCCATTAGTGAGGCAACCGTTCCTCCCCAGAGCTTACCCAGGGACACTTTCCAGTAACTGTTCAGATAACAATAAATGATGCATGAGCTCAAGATACTACATCAATAAGGAGAGGCTGTATAATAAACAGGAATTACATGAATGGAAGGGAAAGTAAAATCCCTAATTCAATTCATAAAAGTAAAATCCTCTGTATAAAAGGCGGCGGGCTGGACCCTTTTGAAGAACTGCCCATTTTTAAGAAGCATCAGTAGTCCATCTCATATGTCATTTCTTAAAAATCCTATATAATAATAACTCAGTGAAGGCAAGACTTTGCTATTGGCAACGTACAGGAATGTGAGCAGTATCACTTTGAATAGACTCAGAGCCCCGCAGCATCCCCCAACACCTCCTGTGTGCCAGAAGCCGTTGGAGCCCTCTCAGATAGGTGCACCTGCTGGCAAAGGCAGAGAGAGCAAGAGCTAGTTCTGTCCCTGCGTAGGGAGCGGCTATCACCGTGGGACAGCCAGCATATGCCAAGCCAGGCTCTCTGGTTACCAGACTAGGCTTGGTCCTCTCTGTGTGCCCTAAAGAGGTGAGTTTGCCATGTGCACTCAGGATTTTCAGGTCTATAGTAGCTGTATCGGAAGTCCAGGTTGCAGCAGAAACCAGACCCTAATCAACACACAGCTACAGAACATGCCCCCAGGAGATACCAGAGCCGTGGCATGGAAATCGCAGCAGAAATGTCTTTAGTCATGGCCCGTGTGCCTCTCTGGCCCCCCTATACTACACAACACAAGGAGCAAGGACCACAGCAGCACCCAGAAAGCCAGAGATGGGATTGACAGTTATGCGACACTAGAAACAGAAGGGCTGAATGATCAAAAAGCACCCTTTGTTCCCTCCTTCAGTCTCATGCAGAACCCTCCTTTAAAGTGGGACACAGAGGAAGGCAAGAAGGGAAAAAACATATGCATTTACTAGTCCATCCAGAGCTGTAATCCTAAAGTCCACCAGTTAAAAACCTCATTTCAGATTATTTTAATTGCAGGTAGAGTTGTTTAATGTAGGGTGTCAAATGGCTGCTGGACTCTAAGGTCACACCTGCATGTGATAGGTGCTCTGCTTTGACTTACTTTCCTTGTTGCAACGGACAAATTGCTTCACGTGAAGGTGTCAGCTTCAGCAATCTTGGTGTAATCCAGGGGTGGAGTCACAGTGGGGGAAAAGGGAGCCCCTATCCCTCAGAAAGCCTACGAGGCCAGAGATTGAAGAGTCTCTTTTACCTCTAAGAGATGCTTTGTTCTCATGCAAGGTCAGCTAGCCTGCAAAACAGAAGGAAATCGCTCTGCCACTTATTTCTTACTTCACTTCCTTGCAGCTGTTAAGAAAACAGCCCTGCTCCTGCAGACCTGAGAACACCTGCCAGAGCAACGTCAAGAAGGAATTAACTATGGTGACAACAATTCTTACCACCATATGGTGGTCAGAATTGCTCAGGAAGGGAGAACACCTCTGTTTTCTCACCTTTCTTTCACCCCAGGAGAAGCTTCATTTCTGGATAGTTCACGACAGGGTGACAATAAGTGTAGAGCCTGTCCTTGCACACCGCCCTTCCTCTTCATGCCTTAACATGAGGCTGCTGGTTTCTGGCCCACTGGGTGCTAATATTTTTCAACACTCTGCTCAGGAGGAGATCACATCACAGGTAGTCCAGTGGCTCATTTGCTCTTACAGTCCCTGCCCAGGAGGAATTTGCCTTGCACTCATTGCCTTCCTCTTCCTCTCTCCTCCACTGCTGTGTCAACACTCATTCCTGCTGGCCTCTCCCAGAAGGAGATGGGGGAGTCTGGATGGCCTGAACCTCATCTCCTCCTCAGCAAGCCTGCAAGAAATCTTTGCTGTGGTCAGGGATGGTCTCCCAGGTCCATAGTGATGGACTAGCCCCTGGTAATATGGCTGGTCTTTGCCCGAACAATCCATCTTAGAGAGTGGGAGAGAAATTTCTGGCTGCTTTAGTTGCGTGGTGCCATTGCCTCTTTAAAATCATCCTAAAATTTGGAAGAGCAGGAAGGTTATTCTCCAGCTATGTCACATTCCACCACAAGCTAGAAGGCCCATACTTGTTTCGCTAACCTGCTTTTCTGTGCTGTAGCTAGCCCAAGAGCCCCCTTTTAATGTACTTGTCCCTGATTTCTCATAATCTGCATCTCAGGGGCTTTCTGAGCAAGAAGGCATGATTTTCCTGTGTTTAATAGCCCTAGGAGTTTTTTTCCATGAGTTTGTCTAAATGCTTTTTGAACCACATAAACATAAACCCACAGCATACTGTGGCAGGGTCTCCCCAGATTAACGGCACCTTGTATTAGGAATTGCTCCCTGTAGTCTTGAACATCCAGCATGCTAGCTTCAGCTGTTACCCCTTTATTTTTGTAGGACAACAGTTAGGGGGTGGGTGTTCCCTGCTTGCCCTCCCTGTGCTGCTGCTGATTTTATAGACCTCTACAAAAACTATTCAGCAAATTCTCAGCTGAAGAAACCAGCCCTCTCAGGCAGGCTGCATTGACTTATGCCAGTTGGGGTGCTGGCCGTCTATCCTTACTGAAAATGCAGGATGACCTCTAAAGACAAGGTAAGCTTTCTGAAAGCACTTCGTGTGTTGAAGGTCAGTGTGTGTCTCAGGCATTTTCAGGCATTTTCTGTTCCTGCAACACACATACAGCTACAGTTTTAAGCTCAAAACTTTCTTTCCAAGACAAGAATGGCAAGCCAAAGCAGGCTTGAATCCACTGACCGACAAGTTGTTACAGAGAAATTTGTTCCACGGCATTCAAGGGATGTTTTGGATGAGATGATTGGAGTAGCTCAGACTTAATACAGCTTTACATCATTAACAGTTACTGTTGAACCAGAACAGTGGAGTAAGCCGTACTTATTGCTAGTCAGATAGTCTGCAATAGCCAGGGAGAAAATAATCACTAAAGGCAAGAGGAGATTAAAGTGAGGTGACAATGTCTGAGTGCTCGTTTTTCTAAAATTGTAGATTTACTTGGCAGTGCTCACAGCCTGTTTACTCACTAATACTCACAAGAGGAAGGATAATCCTTTTCCCCAAACAACCCGTTTATAGGAAGCCATCCCCCTATCTTAACCTCAGCTTGAGTGACTGTGGGCACACAAAGCATTGGGCACGCATCAGAAAGGAGCCGGCCTTCTGCTTCACTGATGGCACCAGGAGTCCTGGGCACGGAGGTTCATTTCCCACCAAAGGCGTGACTCGCCGGTATTCTGCAACCCAAAGGAATGAGAGAAGGAGCCACAGCCACAGCAAAAATACAAGAAAAGCAAGGAGAAAGGGGTGCTGTAGCTCCCCTCCAGCACCCCAAGCTCGTTGGACAGGCTGCCACAAGCCCCTTACCAGGGAGACCCTCACATGGCCACCACAGAGGGTACTTGTGAGAAGCAGTGTCCCCGTGAGCCTCCCCTGAAGCATTGCTCCTAACACAAATCTGCACATAGATGATGTCATTTGTCCCTGAGGCATCACGGTAGGAATATGAGATGCTGCCTTAGTGATGCTGCAGCTTGCCTTCGTTCTCCAGGGTGAAACCACGAGGCCAGATTCTGCCCTCACCATGTGCCAGCACCACAGCACAGAAAATCAGGCTCCTGAGGCTACCAGCTAGTGCGAGATAAATCAAGGGCTGCTTCCCTTGTGACTGGCTGCTTTGGCGTGCAGAGACCTACGCTGCTGGAGAACAGGTCACCCTGGGTTCCAGGCTGGAGTTAATTTGCAGTGCCGGCAACAGACGGAGGGTCCCTAACCCACAGGTGAAACCTGACATGTTTTTTTTGATTAAAGCTGTCTCTGAGCATGGCAGGTTTTTGTGCTAATGATGACAGCCACACACTTGAGCAACCGCCACCCCCTCTTCTTGCATCAGTCCTTATTTAAAAAATAAAAAGGAAACCCGAAGAGCTCAAAGCCTGCTGATTGTTAGCGCCTATGCTCCTCACCCACCTCCACAAACCACCACCACGTCTGACCTCCACGGCGACCGGCTGTACCACCACATGTGGTCAAGCAGCACGTTTTAATGCCAGAAGAAAGATTCAGAAGGGGAAACAGTCCTTCTGCTGCATTTGCAAGCACAGCTTAGCCAGCAAACTACACACATCAGGGTCGGAGAAATAGTGACCCTATTCTCTGCTGCAGCATGGCTTGCAGCAGGGAATACAGCCTGAGCATCCAGAGTACACCTGGGGCTTTATCCCTCCACACTGGTGAACCCAGGGGTGTGCTGAAACCAATCAAGCTGCTTACAGCAGAGAGAAGCCAAAATCCTACTTGCGAGCATGGCTTGGGAGGGAGATGAGACATGGACTGCCTCCACCTGCCTCTGTTTGCTGCAAGGGATCTGTGTTCCCAAGTCCCCTGTGCAGGGCTGAGATCCTGCTTACAAACTACAGGCTGCTCATAACAACATTTCATGATGCTGCCCACTGTTTCCAAAGGCAGTCTCCAGCTCAGGGCAATTCATCTCCAAGGGATGCATTTATTTTTTGATAGCTACCAAGTAGCTCTCTGTCCTGTCTCAGGAACTAAAAAAACCTCAGATCTTTAACACATTTCAAAATGGCCCCAGAAAGACAGAGACCACTTTTGGAAATGTGGGCTGCGATGCCAAGAAAAGGGCTGAGTCTCTTGACAGGGACGCAAGCAGAAACGCACTCTCCCAGGCAGGTGGATATTTAGGCTGGATTGGCACTGTCTGACTGGCGCTAGAAATAGAAACTCTTGCCTAGTCTCTGCAGTCAAAACATCTGCTTCACACCTCTTGGCCCTGGGACCTTGAGCCCAAACTCCAGTGCAGCTCTCAAACACAACGTAGACCTAAGTACCTCTAGAAGTAGTAGACAGTTTCTGCATGTACAGGGCATACACTGCAATAATTTTTATTTCCAAAGCACAGACCTTTCAAAATATGTTACAAGTGAGACTTCCAGCAGCAGGACTTTTGTATGTGTCCTTGTATGCTTCGGTGACAGTTGTTTGCTCTCCAGCTTAGATCGTTAGGCAATTCTGAGATGAAACACACCATTGGGCTACAAAATTCACATACAAGGGATCTCCTTTACATGAAAAGGGTTACACTGAGGCCCCTTTGCCCCTTCACTAATGTAACTGGTGAAACCAAAGCACTGCTGTTACTTCTTTCAGCTTTTATCCCTTAATAAGAACCTAAATAGACACTAATTCGGGTATTAGAGTGCCTTTTTTTGGTTTAGCTTATGCAGTTTGTGAAGGGATTTTTGCTAAAGTGAAGAAACCCAAACCCTCCGTCGCTGGCACCCTGGGATGTAAGAGCTCAGGGCAGGAGGTCGGTTGCATCAAGGTAAAACCCCACCTGGGTAGCTACACCTTAGTATCTGGTAAAACCGCTGCACGTAGACAAGGCCGTAGTTTCAACACAGGCTTATCCTCTCCAGTTGCATGGTCTCCCATGCCATGCTTAGCCTCTAGTTAGGCATTTATGCAACTGTCCCTAGACTTACCTCTTCTAACCCATCTGCCCCTCTCTGTTTCCCTATGCCTTCATAGATAGGGTCCTCTGATCTGGTCCTTGTTGCTGTGGCAGACTTCTTGATGTCCGCTGCCACTCATAAGAGCCTCTGTCCTGTTTCACCGAGCATCCAGCCCTCCTAAAACTTCAATCACCCAAAACCATTTTTCTCACATGAGTCTGTTCTTCCTTTCCCTCCCTTTCCAGGGCATCGAACCTACCAGGGACACAGGTGAAGTGAGAGACACCATACTCACTGAAATACTGGGAAGACCACAGTGCCCTTGAAGGGCTGGAGAACCAGGAACTCCCAGGCTCCAGCCCCCACTCACCTCTGTCTTTCTGTACCTTTGGGTTGACCGCTTGGATCTCCCATCAGATGCCAAGGCAGTGATTGAAAGCTGCTCGGCGTTATTGCTGCTATTGTTTCACATTGCCCTCCGTGATGGCGCATCAGATCTCGTGCTGAACAAACGCCTCGGCGCGTGCCGGATCCCGCTCTCCCTCCCCGCAGCCCCCCGCCAGCACTGGCTTTCAGGGTGCCAGCTGCCACTCGCTCTGCGTCCTTCCTGCCGAGACGCAGGCGTACCAGCCCAGCAGCAAAGGCGCACAGGCAGAAAGACACAGAGAGGCATTTGGAGAGCTGGAGCGGCACCAAGGGAGCGAGGAATAGCAAGCGAGGAGAGCTCTTCAAAGAGGAACATCAAAGCATCAGAGATGGGGAGAGAGCTGGCAATGACAGATCTGGTTTAAAGAGCCATCTATCTCCCAGCTCTTACTGTGCAAATTACTCCTGCTCACTGACTGCCGACGCTGCGGAGGTAATTGCTAACATTTTTTGGAAGTACCTCCTTTGTGCCAAGGCACCAGGCCTTCTGCCCCCTTCTCGCAGCGGAGTCGGTGGCAGGGACATCCCCCACTGCGTGGGAGCCGTGCTGGCCATGCCATGCCGAGGCAGCGAGCTGCTTCTCGGGATGGGGCAGCTGTGCTGGTAAGAGTGGGGGGCCAGCAACCTGCTCTTTGGTTGGTCCCTTCTCCATCTGCCCTCCCTGGCTTCCAAGTCTCTCCACAGGCTTCTCACTGTGCTCTTACCCTCGGTCCTCCCATCCCATCTGCCCATGTCATTGCATCCTCTCCTTCCCTTCCTCCTCCATCCCACTCATCCTTCCACTTCCCGCTCCTCATCCTCCTCTTCTGGGGGCTCCGTCACACCCTGGCCCCTCTCCACCTGCCTGGCTGAGTACAAGTCTGCCAGGAAGGTGCCTTCTTCCACAGCCTGAACAGCACTGTGGGGGGAAAGATGTGCTGGCCAAGGCTGGAGTCAGCAACACTAAAAGAGAGAGGCTGAGGAAACCTCAGCATTTTCTCTTGTCAGATTTAGAGCACTTGAGCCTCCCAGATGAAAAGCAGACAGAGCATAGCACCCAACCCAGGACCTAGGAGCACTGCCTTTTGTAGTCTCTGTGTCAGCCTGTTCCCCAAATCTAGAGCTTTTGTTTGGAGGAGCTGAGCATTTTGCTAATGTCACTGCTCTGAAGTGAGCTAAGATAAAACTGTTCTCCAGAGACCCCCCTTTCCCCTCTCAAGACGACCTGACTCTAAGGGCAACCACACATGCCCTCAGTCACTCCCTCCTTTCTCTGCATCCACCCATTTCACAGAATCACAGAATCACAGAATGTTCGGATTTGGAAGGGACCTCTGTGGATCATCTAGTCCAACCCCCCTGCCAAAGCAGGGTCACCTGCAGCAGGCTGCACAGGACCTTGTCCAGGTGGGTCTTGAATATCTCCAGAGCAGGAGAATCCCCTCTCTCAGCTCCAGTGTCTTTATTGAAAACTGGATACCTTCTCCCTTCCTCACAAGGTGACATGTCCCTATGGTTCCTTTGCCTCCTTCCACATGTGAAGTTCCTCAGGCTCAGCATGAACTCTTCTCCCCATCCCTCCTCCTCCAGTTGCCCTTCACTGACTATTTCCCAACGTGGGGAGGGCTAAGCACAACTACCAGTTAGAGGAGAAAAGCAAATGAGTGTCTGGATAGGGTTACTGTGGTAGGACACACGGCTACTTGTCTCTGGGAGACTTCCCTAACGTTGATAAAAAAAAAAAATTGGGGGAAAATGGCTCACCCCAATCCCCAGGGAAAGTAGTGAGCTTGGGCGCACTGCCCTCCCAAGGGTTAAGATGTAACAGATTTTCTTCCCCAGCTTCATCTAGCTCGATGGGGGGAATGAGGTCCTGAAATTCACCTTACAGGCTGAAAACAAGCATGAGAAATTGCAGCCCAAAGAGTCAATTTTCCAGAAATATCTAAGTACCCAGGAACGGGGGCTCAAAATGAAAGTGTCTCTCGAGCCATCTTTTTCCTTCACCGCTGTGGTGTGATAATAAGGTGCTTTTTATGTAAGTGACCTATTTTCCAGGGAAGCCAGTTCTCCGAGTGGGGAATTGGAAAATGACTAGTGCAGCAGTTTCGTACTTTAATATGTTTTCATTCTCCGCGAGCAACAAGCAGCCGCTGTACCCAGAGGATGGCGGAACTGTCTGCTCTCATCAGGGATGCTCCCTGGTGCCCAGCCCAGACGGGAGGCGGGAGGCGAGCCCACGCTTTGTGCCGTGCAGAGATTTCCCCTCGTACCTGCCGACAGAAAAGCCTTCCCTCCCTTCCCAGCCTATCCCGGCTGTTTTTCTGTAAAAGCCACTAACACCAGGCTGGGGGAAGAAACCGGGGAGCCAGAAAGTTGCACGGAGGGGGAGCAGTGAGCTGGCTGTGGGCTTTGGGGTGAGTTGGGAAAGGGGGGTCACGGCTGGTGGCGAGGCCTGGCTGCCCGCTCTCGGTGGAGCTACCTGGCAAGGAGGGTGGCCAGGCATGCTGAATGTAAAATGGGGGGGGGAAAGGGGGGCTGTAAATGGAGGGAGGTGCAACCACCCATGTAGGAGGATGAGTGCTGAAAATACACTGGCCGCTGGGAAACAGGTTGATGTGCTTAGAATTCAGTATGAGCCCAGAGCACGGCTCTAGGGCACAAACGAGGTTGCTTTCCTGGCTTGAAGAGTGCAGTTCCTCAGGAATCAAACCCAACTCCTTGCCCTCATTTCCCAGTGGTCCTGTGTGAAGCAAGGGCCACCAAACACAAGAAATCAGCCCTCTCACGTCCCATCCCCTGACTAAACGCTGCACAGTCAGAACACTGCCTGTGAACCAGCTGAGTGGCACAGCTGGATGATGCTCACGAGGAAGATGGAGCCAGACTTCCTGGACACGAGAAATGTTGGGCCCATCCCATAACTGCCGGCAAGCAGGGAAGCATGAAGGGGAGGGAATGGCTCAAAGCCTCTGAGCTGAACACCCGCAGTTGACTCCCACAGCGATCCCGGCCGTGGCACGGCTGCGACCACATTCCCACACTTGTGACTCTGCCCCCGATGCTTTGGCGAGCGCAGCAGACCACTTAGGAGAGGCCTCACACAAGGGAAGAGATAGCAGCGGTCCCCCAGCATCACCCCCCACCCCAGCACCACTCCCTGAAGCTGTGTGAAGCCCCCACGCCATGAGGCTTGACCCCCCTTTGCCAGCTGCCTTGCGCAGTCCCCGCGGGTCTGTGCCCACTTCTGGTGGGTCAGCGCGGGAGCAGCAGGAGACACAGCACCCTGCTTCTCCCCGTCACATCAGCCAGGCAGGAAAGTGCAATTAGATTTTGTCCAGCAGTGAAATAGTGCCAGCATTGTAATTCAGTGTACCCCAAGGAGGAGGGGGAGAAGTACGTGTCTCTCTCCCAAAGGAGCTCCCTTCACATTCAGGCACGTGGCATCGCAGCGGTTATGCCTCGCTCACATGCCAAGGGTTCTCCCTTTGCTAAAAACTCACATTTTTAAAAATTAAAAGCCACAATTCTGGCATGAGAGATGCATTCACCAGGGACAAGTTTCAGCTCACCAAGCTGCTGTGAATCAGTAGACCCCTTCGCCCCAAGGCATCAAGAGAGATTAAAAACCATTAGTACACTAGAAAGACAACAGCGGTTTAATCAAAACATCTTGGGAGCAGCTTATGAATACTGTTAGCAGGCAATATCTTCTAGTGCATTTGTCTCATTAAGAAGAGCCTAACTTAAGCAGCTTCCTTTTGAGTTTTTGCTTTCTCAGACTTGAATTTGGCTTAATTGCTAGCGCACAGGGCTGGCTGGCCACTCGCTGCCTTCTGTTCCTCATGTATCCATCGCTGTAGTTTGGCATTCCTGATTTTTAGCCAGGATGCTGACTGCGGCCCCTTTTGTTTACTGGTTTCCTTCCCCTGGTATTTGCAATTCTAAAGAAGTTGAATATTTATTACCAGCCTGTCATTTCATACCGAGGACTGAGCTCCACTCAACACGCACACTAAGACAGGCTCCTTGGGGTGAGGGGCACCTTCCTCCACTCTGCCATGGCCCCACAGGCACTCCCCGGGGACCGCCGGGCCAGGGGTGCTTCTTCTGGATTCACAGGAAGGGAAAGGCGTTTCTCCAGAAGTGATGGCCCAGATCGCGCTTGCTGTGCGTGCCCCAGCAGGCTCTGCAGGGCTCACCCCTCCCTGCCCAGTCCTGACTGGTTGCCACCCCAGAGGTCCCACATGCCACCACCGATGTAGCGTGCAAGCAGGCACACAGGGCCAGGGGACAGTCCCCGCAGAGGGCACAGCGCACTGCTGGGCTTGGTAGAGCCGGTGGCTGTGGCAGGGTGTCCAGAAATGTAGGGGCTTGCTGCCATCACACAGGGGAGGTGGGCTGGGAACAGGCTGTGGAGTGAAGGAGGCTGTTGCTGGAGAGAAAGACTCTTCCTTTCCAGTGCCAGGGAAAGTGCTGCCTTTGCTCACTGGCCACACGCTTGATCTTGGCCTCTCACCCTGGCTGAGCCGATACCAGCTGGTGGCACCTCACACAGGCTGCGAAAAGCCATGCCGGGACCATCTGAGAAACAGGGGCAGGTAGGCAGGGTAAGGCTGATGGGATTAGGGATGGCTTCGCAGGGGAACAAGGCTGGGAAATCCTAACCGCTGGGATGTTGCTTCCCTTGTCCACTGTGCATGGCTACAGAAAAACAGCCCTGCTGCTGTGCTGCATCATTCCAGCACAGCCAGGTATGGAGGAAACTGGGCAGCCCAAAGGGAAGTCGCTGCAGAGCAGCGTCCAGCAAAGTGGTGCCCACACTTGCACCGTGCACCAGCTGATGGGTATCTGATCTGTGCCCTTCTCCCCTTCCCTGTGTCTGACAACCGCAGAGTCTCATTCCCTCATACAACTAGCACAGAGCGTGTCTAAACCTGTGCTGTGGGAGACTGTCCTTACGGGGTGCAGGTGACCTTCCTCCAGTCCCTCTTGCATCCATGAGTAAGTGCATAAGCTACAACTTCAGAATGAAGATACTTCTCTTTGTATACAATCAACAGCTAAATAAACCTCCCCTTCCCGAACAAAAAATAACAATCCAAACTCCCTCCTAACTCTCCAAAGAAAAGTAAACAGTAAATTCAGAGTAAAGCTGTTGAAAACGAAACAGCATGCCCCCCTGTCATCCTTTTCTGACAAAATTGCCATGATTTTCACACCACTGGGCTAATACACACCGTCTAGCATTTGTCCAATCTTTTTTCAAAAAATAACCCAATCATGGAGAAGCTTCCATCAGTTCCCCAAGATGGTATTTTACAGCCCTGATCTCACCACTAAGAAATTCTCCAGTTCTTCAGCCCACATGTTGTTGTGCATTATTTCATTGCTCTAGTTAGTCCGCCTGCCAGACCCCCAACACACCATCAGAGGGCTGCTCAGCTACAGCGCCTTGACATGCCACCATGTGACTTCTGTGAAATATAGGGCTGAAATTTAATCTAGGTGCCTGTAGCCCAAAGCTATTAAGACCAAGTTGTAGATTTATAACAACACGCTTCTTCTGCTTGTCACTGGCCCAAGGACTCAGCAGCTGCACCTGGACTGCTTTGACCCCCTGGGACTTGGCTTGTTGCTTGCTCCTGCCGCCGACCTGTTCACTCAGCTGGGACACAGGAGGAGCAGCGAGGGTGGAGGAACCCTTGTAGGTGGCTCCTATGCCCCTGCAGGCCTGTCCCATCTCCCCACGCAGAAGTATCAGAGTAGCACAACAGCCCGGGGTCCCTCCAAGGCAGACAGCAGGCACAGAGGAATCTGGGACCAGGCAGCCCTAGATGGGGACACTACAGGGATCATGTCTTCTTGGGTCCCACCAAGATCAAGTCAGTCAGTATATTTGTGCAGATGGTTGCGTGCTTTGAATGACTAACAGCATGAAGGGTTCACATTGACCTTCTATCCTTGCTGAGAGACTCACCAAGCTGAACATTTATCTCTCCAGACGAGTCCCAGCTGCATGTCTCCATCCTTCTTAAAGCTGTAAGACCACAAGAGGGTTGAGAGCTGCTGCAATAGCCATGCCCAGTGTTCTCTGGAGCACTCCAGCAAATGGTGAACGTAGAGGAAAACCACTCCTCTGACTCTGCTTGTCAAAGAGGCTCCAGGTGTTCAAAGCTCTCAGAGGATGAGCTGAGGAAATAAACACCAGGGTGTCTCCTGTTGCAGAGGCAACCTGCTCCCATTGTCTGAGCCACAGGTGCCCTTTCCCTGCACCTTCCAGCCTGGCCTGCTGTGCGATGGGAGATGCTGATTACTGCATAGAAAACCCGAGTTATCATATTCATCAAGTTAAAACACACCTTTTGGCTCCTTCATTGGATCCCATTTTAGAAAGCCCCTTTTGGGGCTGGGATCCAGATCAGGGTAAATCCCTGGGTAATAGTAATGCCTCTGAGGCCTTCGTACTTTCAGCCAGGAACAGACGGGACAAAGTCCCCTTTGCACCAGGTTACATTTCCCTCTCTCCCAAGAAGCCGTGCGATGGGCAGGAATTCAGTCACCCGGAACTCAAGCATCTTGGGTCTGGGCACGTATAAGTTATTGTACTGTAGAAAAGACAATGTTGCATTCTTCCAAAACAATTTTAATTAATGTCATTATGGAAGCTCAGGACGCAGGAGTGGTGGATCCCAGATTACAGCATGGTGCGCTTCAGTGCTCACAAAAGGCCCTCAGTCTTGCGGGGCGGCTCCTAGGACACAGCATGCCATTGCCCTGCCTGTAGGTCCCAGGCCCACAGCACGAGGTAGCACTGCCTTCACAGACAAGCCTGAACTGCTTGTAAACCCCTCTTGGCTTTAGAGGCCAGGACTAGCTGCCCCTGCCTCACAGCATGAAGCGTTTTGTCTGTAAGAACTAGGGGCAGCGTGGGGAATTTCCAAACACACACAAGAGCCCAGCTCCTTGGAGGCACCATCTAATCTGCTTGCTTGGCTGCAGCTCCGGTGCTGGTGGGGCGACTCCACCCTGCAGACCACTTCTCCTAATGAGCAAAGCCTTCTGCACGTTTCGCAGATCCGCCACATATAAACAAGTAGGTCATTCCTGTAATCTCTTCAGCTGGGTATTAAAAAGCTTGTCCAAATTTAAGCTTGGGGTGTGTCAGCCTTATTACTCTCGAGGGCTTCTGTTATGTCTGGCAGAGGCAACACCAAGGCTGCTGAATTAATGACAGTGTTTCCAACGGCTGATGAGTGCCCTGCATCATGCTTTCCGTGACTCCCCGGCCCAAACACACCTGCAACAGAGCCCAGCTGCCCCGGTCCCAAACCGGGGACCGAGGACCTGAGGACTGGACGAGAAAGCTGCTTTTTTCCAAGCACAGAGTGCCCCAAGTCCACAACGAGGGACTCCCAGGCTCCTGCCAGGGAGACCGAGAATTTTCTGGAAGAAATACCACCTGGCATTTAGCTGCAAAGACCCCGATTTTATCAGAGAATACAGATGTGTGTGAATGCACGGTGAGCTATGGCGCGTGAGAGGAAGACGGCACTTTGTTAGCGGCCCAGCCTCTGGAAACCGGAGCCTGTAAGCGAGCTGACTCCAACTCAATATTGCACAGCAAATTGAGGGTGCTTGTTGCACACAATGCAATAATTGTATTTGGGTCTAAATGAACTCGGCAATCACTCCAGGACATAGTTATTATTACGGTTAACGGGAAGCTAACACCAGTTACTGCTCCGAAATGTACTCTTTCCTTGTCTCCTGATTGGATACCATCACTCTCTTGCTCCTAACAGTGATTGCTTTCTGCAGCCTCCATCCATTTTCCTTGCAACAAATACAGCTGCCTTGGTTTTTGACTCCTTCGTCATTGCATTGATCCAGCTCACATTTCTCTCCCTCCATCCCACAGGCACCCAAAGCCTCCAAAATGTGATGCCCAGGCCAAAAACCAAAGCAGCAGGTTTTCACCAGGCGAACGTACATCCAGACGCTGTCACTCAAAAGCAGGGAACATCACACCACTGTGGGTATATGCCACCGGTCAAAACCCATTTACAAGCCAGTGAGTTCTCATATCCAAAGAACGAGCTCAGAACAGTTTTTCCGACATAAGTTCCTTGCTCTGGTGTTTGAAAAAATACTGCTGTAAGACTGCCTGTTGTGGTCCACCGACAAAGTCCAGAGATTCGCCTGCTCTACCATTCTTCCTTAGCATCTAGGTCAATATTCATGTCACCCCTTACCAAAGAGGACAGCAGAGCTCCAGATCTCAGTGGCTTTCTGGGGGATGCAGAAAGAGTTGGTGTTGCAAACCCTGGCCCTTTTTTTCCCCAAATGCAGAGTCTCGCTGCTTTGGAATGTTCAACTTTCAAATACAGCATCTCTCTTCAGGAAAAGACAGTTCAAGATTTCAAAAATCAACACAAAATGCTTTTCATGCTCTGGCTGAGATTCTCCTCCGAGGTAAGCATTGACCCTGGCTTCACCTTAAACAGTATCTACGTTTCCATACATGTTGCTGTTCATCTCAGTGGTGCAGATAGCTGCTTGAAGAGCAGCTGGCTGGTTTAGCTCCGTTTGGGAGCAACACCAGCGCAGCTGACGTGAGCCTGGGAGGTGGATGGGCACCTTGGCTGGTGACAACCCGTGCCCTCCTCCTCGCAGGTGCAGGGGGAGCTGGTGCGAGACTCGCCCCCACCGAAAGGGAGCTGGCTTGGGCATCCCCTCCCGTGGCTCACGGCCCGAGGGCAGTTTAGGACATGGACATCCCCTGGCTCTGAGGCTGGAGGAGACAAGGCAAGGAGAACCTTGCGCTACCATCATCGACCTACAGGTCGCACCGGTAGGACGTCGCGGCAGACCAGGCTGCGCAGCCACCTCAGCCGCGGAGCCCCCGGCAGGAAAGCAGAGCAGAAATCTGCCCGCGGGGCAGAAATCAGAGGCGCGGCTCGGAGCCACGGGCGCCGGAGCGTCTCGGGGGGCGGCAGGCAGCAGCCCCCGCGCTGGGGGACTGGCCAGGGAGCCCCCCGGGCTGGGTCCCGGCCGGCCTCGCCGCTGACGGGGCCCCGACGCCCTCTCCCG
>Ga0065711_1030287_pt1 | contig 33028 bp, 13 predicted proteins | sample Hoacrofraction12_FD_59098 | JGI IMG/M metagenome (GOLD analysis project Ga0065711, IMG submission 59098) | Hoatzin crop microbial communities from Cojedes, Venezuela - Epithelial fraction 12 v2 (version 2) | ecosystem: Host-associated > Birds > Digestive system > Esophagus > Crop | place...
AACATTCAAGACCAGGTTGGACAGGGCTCTGAGCAACCTGATCTGGTTAGCGGTGTCCCTGCTCACTGCAGGGGGGTTGGACTAGATGACCTCTAGGGGTCCCTTCCGATCCAAAACTTTCTATGATTCTATGATTCTATTTTATGAATCTGAATGATTCATGCCATCCTGTGGTAAAACCTCACATTATGTTCAACTCCTGGTTTTGATTAGCTATTGAATATAAAGGACCATGTGGTACACTTGCTCAGGTCTAAATACCTTATAGATATCCTCATTTAATCAAATATATCTCCGTGTTTTTATCTTAAACATGGAAGAAGGAGAAGATATGATGGAGGGTTTGTAAAATCTGCAACAGCACAAAGAAAGTCCATTAGCAGTGGTTGATCACCGCCTCTCACGAGCTAAGAGTTAGGGACAGCCTCAAATGGGTCTCAAGTGACAGCTTTAAAAAAAGCAAAAAACAGATGGTTCTTCAACCTAAATACTGAGTTTACCATAGAATATTTTGGATGGTAAAAGCCTATGTTAGTTCAAAAATGAAGTAGATTTTTTCATGGAAGGTGAATCCGTCAAGATCTGATTGACATAGAAATACAACTTCTGGCTCCAGAATCTCTGAGACTCGAATTGCTGAGCTGAAAGAGTACAGCCAGGAGCGGGGAAGCTGATGCTTTCCCTCACCTTCTTCCCTAAGCATTTGTGTCAACTACTATCAGACAAGGGACTGGGTGAGGCGAGCTTTTCATCTGACTGATTATGGCCACTGTGTGTTCTAGACTTTCAGTATTTGGCTGGTTAGCGTGTCTGTGGTATGTGTCTTCTAGAGTTCTTGCTAATTTTCCAAGGAATTTTGAAATATTTTCTAGCAGGACTGTATGGAGCATTTAAAATCCAATCTACCACCTACAGTATCACATATCATTGAAATTCTTTCCTCTGTAAGGACAGTTATAATGAAGACAATTTGGGGCTGTTTCTCCTATTGTTGTTCACACCGAGAAGACATTTACATCCTGACCAATTTAATTGGTTCAGATAGGTCTCCTTGTGGTAGTGGCACACTATTCACCATGTATATTTGTTTTTAAATTAGTATCAATATAGTTCTCTAACTTTTTCTGATATAAACCTGTGATATGTATAGTATTTTTATGCAGAAAAAAATCCAATAGAAAAATGAATCAGTCTTATACTATGGTAAACTGATTATTGAAAGTATAAATATTTCTTTAAAACACTTCAATCATACTGATGAAAATCACAATCCAGTAGAAATTCTAAATTTCTGCTTCTACAGATGAGTACTGTAGAAGATATAAAAATTATTACTATTAATTAAGCTTGTTTGAACACTTGTTGAAAAAAAGAAGGACTTGCATTGAATTTCACCTACTCTAAAACAAAAACCTAGCCCTAGACTCAGGTATATTGGCTGGTGGACTGGTTGTCTCTGATAAACTGTTGCTTAGCACAGCCTTATCATCGTTGAACCTTTTTACAGTGTCGTATGTCAAATCTTCCTATGGGTAATTTTTTCTTTTCTGTCTACAGTTTTTAATTGTAAGCTTACTGGCATTAATTAAATAGCTGTCCATTGACTATCATTCTTTTTTTGTTGTTTCTGTTTCTTATGTTTTGATTTGTCTAACTAATAAAAATGCTAGTAAGAATTCAGGCTTAGTAATAATAGAATACAGAATATCAAATTTAAAGATGGTGAAAAAACTGTTGTATATTGTACATCAGAAAATTAGCATAATTCTGCAAAAATCAGTATTCTTGCAGCAGAAAAAGCAATAAAGACATCAGTTGAAGGGGGGACAGAAGATAAGGGGTTTTTTTTTACTTCCATATGTATTTCTGCAACTTGATTTCTTTTCTTGTGACTTGCTTCTGTGTACTAGCCTTTCTGCTGTGAAAAATAACTTACAGTCAAAAAACATGTTGACGAATTGTGAAGGATCTTTTATTTCACCTTAATTCATGTATAATGATTGTATGTCAGTCTTCAAGAAGACCAGTATTTTGAAGTTAACATTGCAGATGCAAATAATTGATCTGAAATCAACCACATACTTAAGTATATGTTTAAAAACAAGTTGTTTATAAGCTTAGGCCTGTGTGCTTTGCCTAAGCAATGACATTTTCAATCAAAACCTGATCCCATTGCCATACAAATTAATAGAAGATTAACTTGTTTTAATACAGGAACTGCATTAAAGTGCACTGTAGTGTGGGAACTGATCTTTGCATCCGTTGATCTGCATTTATTCTATCAGTGGTTTTTAATGTTTTATAGATATTATATATAATTTTAAATTTTGTTATATATTATATTTATTTTATATTATATAAATACACACATGTATATTTATATTTATATACAACCTGGGCATTGGTAACACTAGCTGAGAGGTGTTCTCTCATCTTGGAAACCAAGCAACACTGCAGGAACCGAGTTGACTATCCCAAGTATAAGCTACAGAGTCATGGCTGAGGACCTTGGGCCACTGAACTAACAGATCATAGAAAAAAAGAAGTAAAATAATTATTTCCCAGTGAAGTGTTCTCACAACAGTATATATATTTCTTCAACCTTTGAGGCCTTTACCTTACAAGAACAGATGTCTATTTTTAAACATTGTTTGTTCTCTGAACTCGATTGCTAACTAAAATGATCAGGTTAAGCACATGTATAGCTCCACAGGATAAAACCAACCCTGCAAGCTCTTTTCCTTTTCTTTGTATCACAGACCTTGCTCTGCACTGCACTGTAAATCAGTATTCTCTCCAGTAAAATCAGTTGTGTTCCAGTGTCACAAAACTGGTGAAATGGAGAAGTCAGCTGTTACGTCATGAACTTGATGTATGCCTCTTCTCTCACATCATGACACTTGCATTGTTCTCTGTGCTTTCCTTTAGAAAATGCACATCGCTTCTGATTGTGTATTTTACAGATTTATCGTTAAGAGTCATTCACGATACACAAATGCCACTTTAGTCAGTCTAACACCTTATGTTGTAGGGTAATTTAACATTATTAATGGAAATCAAGTCTGGTTTTGAAAGACATTTGAGGAAGAATTTCTCAATGATGTTTACCTTTAGTGCAGTTCGTGGCATTCTAATGTCTATGAATGTCTTCATACTATTTACTCTTAAGGTTCACTGAGGTACTGAATGGGCTTTTTTTGACCTTTGTTGCATCACATGTTGATGAAATGATTACTAGGCAATAATTCCACGTTATTTGATGGTCTAAAATGAGATGCAGACCACATGTGGTCTGTATTAAAAATACTTAAAGAAAGGAGCTAGAAAGCAAGGCTAATATAGCAAGTAAATTATTTTGCCTTTGTGTGCAGATATTATATGGCAATCAAAAGTGCTCCTGAAAATTACAGAGCTTGTCCCTTAGAAATGGCTTGTTGTTACATTTTGACATATTTTATCATGTTAAAGATTCATAAATGCCTCCTTAGAAAAGATAGATATGGAACAGCGGAAGATCTGCATGGAGATTCCTCTCTTTGACAGAGTCATGTTGCCCCGAGTTTCTTTGAATTTACTCATATGTATCGTGGAAGCATTATCATCAGGTTATTGTTTCTTAAATCAAGAAACTTGTAACTAGCAGCTTTTGGTTTTCACATACCTTACTGAAATGATTAGCTAGACTGCCCTTCTGCACCATTTTAAAGGTTATGTTACAAGATACATTATGATATGATTTCTGAAATATGAGTCATGAAGGCCAGTTTGAGATTCATAGCAAAAAGGTTTTTTGGTTGGGTTTTTTTTTGGACTTCCCATTCCTAACCTTTTCTTTGCAATACACAGGATACCGAGGGTAAGATCATGGCCTTAGTGTAATATTTTTGGCCTCTGTAACAGTTTTATCGTTGCTTCTCTTTTTTCGTTCATTGTATTTGAGAACAGCAGTCTTCCTCTGTTTCCATGCGTTAAACAGCACTTGCCATTCCTGTCCACCCCGAGGAACATGTGCTACCCACACGTAAAGGATGAGGTGGCAGAGAAGCGTGCTCTGCTGTGCACATTCCAGTGGGTGTGCTGGTTAGAGATTTTGCTTAACTGGCCAAAAATTATTATGAAGGCTCTAACTTTATATCACCTTCTGAAATACTAGGCCTTGTCCTTGAGACCTAAAGTCCATATGAAGTTACGTAAAAAGACTGTTACCTGTATCATGACTTGTACACTCCTTCCTTTCAGCTTAACGTCGAATACCTTTACGTTGCTGATCAGCTGGTAGCAGAGCCAATAGTTTTTGAAGTTAGTGCTTATCTTTATTTATGTTCTTGATTTATGTTTAATTCACACAGGTTTATCGAGCAGAAATTGTACCCCTTAAAGAAAAGGTGCATCAAGTCAATGAGCTCGCTCACCGGTTCACTCCCTCTGATATTCAACTCTCCCAGTACAATCTCAGCTGTGTGGAAGACCTGAACACAAGGTGGAAGGTGCTACAGGTACATTTCCTATCATTTTTCTTTATGCTGCATTTAAGTAAATATCTTTCATTTCTGTGTGCTTGTTTATTCCCTGTGGAATAAGTCCAAAGGGTATTAAGCGATGGAAGAGGAAGAAGGCTTTTGGTAATGGTGTCTTTATGAGAAAATGGGAGTTAAAGCTGAGGCTGTATTTTCATATACTTCCGAATACCTTATCAAGTAGAAATCAGGTAACCAAATTTTTCACAAGATTAAAGTTCTTATATGGTTAAAACACGTAATAGTTTATTTACCTTTTAATATTAGTATTCAGCAATTCTTGCTGACAAATACATCATGTGATCATGTCTTTTAACTGGCTTATCCATGTTTTACAGATATTTTTCTAGTGTATATGGAAGATTCACACAAGACAGTTTACTTCTGCTGCTTCATTCCTTTTCCTATTTTTAAATAATTGTCAGGAGCAGCAGTTTAAACAAATTTCTCATAGGCAGATTAATAACTCTGTGCAGTGGAACCTTTAAAGTCACACCTGTAGAAGCAATTATAAAATTACAGGGCATTACATGCATTCAGGTACTTAGCAGGACTCGATAGTGCAAGTAAAGCTGTTCAGAAAGGGATTTATATAAAATGAGCTCTAATGCAGGAAAAATATGAAGATATATTATGAAATTAAGGTGAACATCAACTATAAGTTATAAATACTGAAAAATATACAAATTCTTTGGGGTTTTTTGTTTACATATATATCACTTAAATTTCAGATTATTTTGTAGTATCTTGTGGTAAAGACTTGAAATATGTATACTTTTTCCAAAATGCACTGTATCTTAGCTTCGAATTTTAGGAACAGTATGCAGGAGAGAGCATATGTAAGCATGCGTGCAATGGTATATGGCGATGTAGGTCTCACAGCAGGAGAGTAATGTTGTGATTAAATGAAGGTAAATGCAATTAAATGAACTTCAATAAATGCTGGATTTTACTCACTATTTTATTTTTTCCTACATCACAGTTTCACATTTTGAAATTGTGTCATCCATATATTGCAAAAATGTAGAAGTATGGAGGTTAATAAAGAGTTTTGCCTTCATTGTGAAAACATGAGCAATGGAGAATAATGAACCAATTCCCTCTTGTCCTACGTACAGATAAAAGATCACAGTGCTGTCAACTCTAATAGTCAGTAAGAGGTTATTGCTTCTCCAAAAGAAATCTCACAGCTCTGTGACATCTTCAGTTTATCAGCAGTTCATGCAAATTTTAACAGGATTTTTTTTTCCCATTTGCCTAAATCAACAGTTTGCAGTGAGAGTGCTAGTTTAAGTAAAAGATCATTAGTCCAAGATCTTTAGTCATTAGTATCCACTTTTTCCCAGATCCTCAGGATAGAGTTCAGGTTAATATTATTAAAGCAGATCAACAGAAATCTGGAAAACAAGATGAGTGTTCCCAAAATGTTTATCCCATGTATGAGAAAAATCACATCTGTTTCATTTTCTTAAAAACAATGACTGATTGAGTTAACAAATTTTCTATGATTCACTGAAAAATACCTTATTTCACTAATAAAATAGTTAACTAAGTTCCAGTGGTTTACTGAAATATATTTCATTACTTCAGCAGGAAACATGGGCAAGCAGGAAGATTTTTCAGAGTGAATGCATCTAGGATATAAAAAAATCAAACACATCTGAGAGAAAGCCAGAGATAAAAGTTTTGTTGTTATCATTCAAGAAAGCACTAGACAGAGGGCCAACTTGACATTGTAGACCATTTAAAAATGCATAGAGCAAATCACCTGTTTACACACATTTCAAAGATAATATGATTTTTTCCCACAGAGTGCAGAAGTGTTGTGAGCAATTCACTTTTCACTGTAAATTATTGTCTCGATGTATCAAATCCAGAGTACTTGGAAAACAAAGCGTTTCATCTTCTATGAAGATAGATACTTGACAACAGTATCTCAGAGTGAGATGTTAGAGCTGATAGAACAGATAGTTAATTGGGATATTATGGTTTACTGTCTTTTTTCATATTTACCTAAATGTCATCTGGAAGATCTGGAGAGCAAGGTGAAAACACTCCAGTAGATTTTTAAACGCATCCTGGGGGGAAAAGACGTAAGTTACTAGGAAGGATTATCATGTACAAAAGGCCAAGATGTGACCCCTCGGAAGAAGAAAAGCACGTCCTCTAATTTAATTTTTCTAGTTAAAAGGGAGCAGAGTTTGAGACGTATTGGGAGGCAGAGCTCATTTTTGTTAGCATAGAATGGAATAGCATAGCGTAGAGTAATTCAGTTGGAAGGGGCCTACCACGGTCATCTAGTCCAACTGTCCTACATATGAATTCTTCTGGACATTGACACTCACACCCAAGTGGCTCATTTTAAAGTATTACACATTGTTCCGTGTTAGGGTTAGACTTGCTTTTGTATGACCAGCACTCCAGTTAGGTGTGCTACTACATATAGAGAACGGACAATTTGGCCATGCAATAGGAAAAGCAACAATAAGAATAATTTTTGTTTCATGCAAAACCATTCTACTTCCAACATAGGTTCCTACTGTTGGCTTCTGGTTTTCCTTTTGACTGCTAGGATTTTTTTCATTCTTCTTGTTGTTTTTTTTTTAACTAAATGCCTTTCTTGTACTAATGTCACATGAAATACCTCCTTAATACTTTAGTCTTCTCATCATTTTTCCTATCAATTTCAGCCTTCTATGTATTTTCATGTGTCTTTCTTTAATACTACCCATATTTTCTCTTTGCATTCTATTAATTCTTTTTTCTTTCTGTGTTCCTACTCTTCTCTGCCTTTCCCCATCTTACGTCTCTTTTTTCTGTGATTTTTTTTGTTGTTGTTTCCCTTTTTCCCAGCTACAATGCTCCTTAGTTTACTTGCCATTTTTCTCCTGTCAAAATTTGTATCTCTCTCTCTCTCCTTGCCATATTCCTAATGGGGAAAATACTTCTTACCCATGTATCCCATTTCCTAGAAAATATCTCTGCAGGAAAACCATAAAACAGAGGCTTCTGTGCTATTGCTTGCCAGAAACATACCCATTCTTGTTGAAGTGTGGGAAAAGTACATCAGGACATAAGGTTTATCAGATCTGAAATAATAGTGAATTCTAGTGTTATGAGAAAGTTGCAGAGCGTTGTGTAGAGGATGAAATGATGTCGTGTTTGTTGCTTTATTGACACTGGAACTTTCATAAGATCAGAGGAGGAAATGTATCATTTTAAGCCAAATCTTACACAGATTTAACATTATATTCATTTTACTAACACAAGAATAAGGCCAACCGCATTCAGTTATTTGCAGTATTGCACAATGCTTGAACAGTGAGATTAGTACTATTAGTGAATAGTATCAAATTTTGCTGCAGAATCTTTCCAGAACTTTATTTATATTTTTGCAATAATGCATGTTTGCTATTAATTTACCTTTTTTGTGTTCAATTTTGGTCAATATACACTAGAATATTACTGGAAGAAAAATGTATGGAAAGGACTCAACCAGTTACAGACTTAACCAATCCCGGTTTTGAAGTGTTGTGTGAAGATGTATCTCATTAATTAAAGCTAATGCACTCAGCTCAGTCACTGAAAACTGTATCATCATTTGTGGATTTTAAGCAACATGAAAATAATTAGCTTCATGCCTTTAGAGAGTAGTTTTGAGGAATATGTGCTGTTTATTTTTCTATTTTTCTTAAACATGAAAGGAGATGAAATCTCTCCAGGGAGCTATTTGTTATGAATTTCACAAGGAGCTCTCATGTTCAGATACTGCGTGCTTCAAACAGTACGTGTGAGGAGATCACCCTGCAGGAAAATACGTCTTGCAAACTCTTGCTTACTTCCAGTTGACATTTGAGGAGCCAGGGGGACCAGATTGACGGGAGTCATATCCACTTCACCTTGGTCAGAGATCCTCTCGGTGCAATGCTGGTCGAAAGGCAAAGCCTCTGACATGTAAAAGAATTTCCAAGTATCCCATGGGGAACATAGCCTTCAGTTATGAAGAAAGATTGTATTTGGTTTAAATCAAATTGTATCTGCTCTTATTTAGAGCAGTACCTCTAATAAGCTGAAAAATGTAAGAAGAACTGTCTTTCATCTGAAAAATGTGTCTTATTTTAAGAGATTTCGTCATGGTATTTATTTTTCAGTGTTTTTAGTTTAGCAAGTTGTCATGAACTGCTGTCATTTGTGGGTGTGTGTCTCTGTCCCTAACAGTCTGTAAAACTAAGCAAGCTGGAGGAAGCACATAAAACAGCTAGAGCTAAACCAGGCCATATCTTGCATATATATTTATATATATATATGTATGTATGTATACATATATATATTTCTATATATGAAGTGTGACTGTAAAGAAGCATTAGCCGTAATTTCAGTGTCATTCCTCACTGCTCAGCTCATCTTGCACCAGTAGCAATGATTCTCCAGCACATGGGGATCTGAAGATTAATGTGGCGCAAAAATATGCTGCCTCTTGTTAAAGGGTCCAGCCACAACTGTTACTCTGTTCCCTCAGACAGCACTCGCTGCTTACAGGAGCTGCTGAAGAAACAGCAGGCTTTTTATACCACTGCAGGCAGTTATCTAAAGTTCTATCATAGTTTTATTTGTATTCTGCTGAGGACAGGATTTTTACTGAGCTGTGCAATGCACACTATTGTAATAAGTATCACTGCAATGAATTATTTCAAAACCCGGCATCTTCTGGGTGCTACACAAATATTAGCTGATTCTTTCAATCCATGGTGAGAAATATGAATGAATCTTGCCATTTATATTTGCAGCAGAATGAACATCAAGAACATAAAAGCCAAAAGGGAAATCCCTTCTTTCCTGAAATCAATGTGGAATTGTGACTACACATCAGAGTCTTGCTGGCCTCCATATGTAAATGTCCCACCGAATATTAATGATAGGTGTTTTCAAATATTTGTCCAGATCCAGTGAATCTCTCAAAAGCTGAGTCACAGGGATTCTTGGAAGCAGTTCCTCAGGTCAAACCTCACTTTTTATAGGGGATTGACACCAGGGCAAATAAGTTGCATCAAAATGCAAGTGGAAATCAGCACTGAGCTATTATAGTAGCTTTTACATTTGGGATTTTTTTTTCTATTTTACTTCACCTTCTCTCCTCCATGCTTTTTCCAAGACAAAAATCCTCAGAAAAGCAGCAAAATAGCCACAAAAATAAACATGTAAAAGAAATGTTTTTTTCAGATCTCTCACAGTCGAATGGAAACAAGTTTACCAGATTCTCAGGTCCTTTTTTGTTTTCACATGCATAGCATGGTAATGGTTTCAGGAAGTATACTTTAGGTCTAAACCATACAATTAAGGTTTGAGTGTGATTAAGGATATTCTCTTATATCATTTTTCCTAAAGAAAAAGAAAATCCTCTTCTAGTTCTTTACAGTTCAGTTGTCCAATTGTTACTGCATAGGAATCTCATACAGGAAAGCTCTAGTCGTATAATTAAATAGAAAATCTGCTTTAACTTCTTTTTATATCTTAGAAGAAAAATTACTTATTCCAAACTAAACAATGAGTGAAATTGTGGGTATGTTTAAAGCGGATAAATTGGCAGATGATGCAACAGTAGCAAGAAAGATGTTTCTTCTGCTGCAGGAGACAAAGAATGTCATGTATATAAGAATGTGCCATATAAAAGGCAGCTAGATTTTTATATTTGAGAATTATTACCTTTCTATTACCTTAGCAGTCTCTCTTTCCATTGTGTCATTTCATTAATTTTAATAATTAATTTGGTTTGATTTGTTTGCTTTTCCTCTTTTTTAAACTATATTTTGACTTGTGTCATCTGTAAGTAGCTGACAAAAACAGGAGATAACTCTTCTAAATATATGGAGCCAAAATTCTACCTAATATATAATTACACTAATTAAGGCATTACTAAAATCATAGTTGTTTTCAACCATGAGGTTGGAAACTATCTTAGTAGTTGCAGATTTCGTCTTCCCAGTAGAGGGAGATTTTGATCCTTTTTGAAGGTTGAGTTTTCCCATCAGACTCTTCAGTTAAGAAGTTGTTTTGTATATTCCATGAGAACTGGATCTTCTGCCAAAACCACAGTTGTTATGGCTCTTTAATGGTCTCTTATTTATTTAATTGGCTATGCCAGTTGGCTTCAGAAGTCATAAATTCATGTATTTTTCTTCATTTCTGTTAGATTGAGTCTCGGTTTTGCTCAATGTTTGTCTGCAAAAATATGCATATAGATTCATTTTACAGTAATTCATTCTTCAGAGATTCTATTTACTTATTTCTGTAAGCTAGTGGAGGAAGGCCAGCTATCTGGATTGGAATTCAATTCTTCTAATGAAGTGTGTGTCAAAAATTGAAGATTCCTTCCTAAATTAGGAGGACATCTTCATTGTCCTTTGTGGCATGTTTAGGGCAGTCAGTGAAAGAAAGAGTGTATGCAAGTATAAACAGGCATGGTTATCATCGACAGTCATGCCAGCAGGAAAACTAATAAAACCACGTTAAAGTTGTGATGTTCTATGTGATGAATTTCAGTTTGTTGAAACTGTAAATGCTTTAGAAAATTTTGCTATAAAAGATACATTCATTTTAGAGTTTTGTTGTCCTTTTGACTTCCTTTACATTGGAATTTTTTCCTCTGTGAAGAATTGTTTTGAAGAACCATGCAGAAGAACAACAATTTACCCTACTTTATATTCACATTTCAATACTTAAAGATTTCTTTTGATGTATTTTTTTGTTTCTCATATAGGTGTACGGGTCTATGGGATTATTAAAAAAAAAAGAATGATATTGTTTACAAGTACAAAGAAAAGTACTTAAACGTTATCAAATGCAAGAAAATATGTGGCACATGCAACTTGAATTTAGCACTCTGTTGTACAATCTTTGCATATAGAATATATTCCTTAAGACCACCGATTTATCTGGTAGATGGATAAATGATAGGAAGAGAATGGCCACATTAGTTGATATATGTTACTCTTGTTTCCTTACAAAATAAGGCTTGCACAATTTACTTCCAACTGTCAACAGTTATAGATGATGTTTGGCAGTGCATATCTATATGAGTCACACCAGACTATATTTAGGGTACTGAGTAAAACTGAGGTTACGATACTGTTGAAAATGTATTCACAGGAAAGCAACATCCCCTAGTTCTGTTGCTTTTTAATCAAGCAGTTTTAGCTAAGTCATTCAGATTATAGCTCTTCAACTTATTTACTCCTCACCATTGAAACTACACTGAAGACAGAATTATTCATGTTCTTTAATGTTCATAATCCGTAACACCTGAGCATCTTAAAAACATTGATAGAAATTATTTCTGTGAAAGTCCCTTTGACAAGGAAAGTGGAAGTTACATATGGAGAATTAAAGCTCTGACTTTCAGTCCTACAAAGGTGTATAGACTGTGGGAGTAGGGAGTTTTTACCTTGGATGCTAAAATTGGCCAGACTATAGCTTCGGGTTTTTTTCTTGTCCAAACTGAGAGAATATGGCCTGATTTTTTTCAACACCTTTTTAGGTGTGTGACCTGATTCCAGTCAGCTATGTTTTGGCAAAGTTGGCAAAAAGTTGGCAGCAGTCAGAATAATGAAAGCAAACAGGGACAAAGCAAAAATGAACCTTGCAATTGTAAGTCATTCTCCAATCCTGACTTCCACATCACAGATCCCTTTCCTTGCCAATATGTTATCAACTGTCAGAGCTCATAATTCATGGGTTAGATTTTAAAAGGCAATAGAACAGGACAGGATTGTGTAGGGTTGCGTAGGGTAGGATACGTTGTCAGCTATCTGCTGACACCAGAAGGATGATGAGTCTTAGCAGTTTCTGGTTCTGCTCTATACCCTGGAGGGGATATACTCTGCTGACACAGATCATCTGTCCATTCATCTCTGCTCGGTTTGAAGCGAGGTTAAAGCAGATGTACAAAGTTTGCTTTGAATGTGGAACACATTTGCTGCAGACAGAGCATTCACAGAATTTAAGAGCTGTCCTGTAAAGGCTCTGTCTAATGTGGTTTTCAGAGGCTTGTGACTCAATGGAACCTTAATGAATATCCTTGGAAGCAGTATAAAAGCACTTAGATGCCATGTCCTGGTGCCAAAGTATTGTTAAAGGTTTTTAGAGGGAGAGAATGTAAAACTGGTAAAAAATATTCCTCTTTCTCCCCATTTTCGCTAATCTCTTTTTCTGAAATGCTGTGATTTCTTTAGAAGAAACTTCATTTGAAGCGATAAAAAGCCTAAGGTAAAGAAATAATATGCAAATTTCCAGTGCAAAAGGTTTATGTTAGCCAATTTTTTTTTCTTTGTTGAGTCATTTTGTGTCTTTCTGACATATGAATTACATATTATATCAGAGCTGATATTTTTGTCTCAGGCTGTCTACTTTCAGGTTACAGAAAGCTTTTACAGTCTTTAGGCTATGCAGTATGTGTACTATATTTTCTAAATCTTTTTGCTTCAGTAAAACTGTAAGCTAAGTAAGACATTTTTGTCATTTTAGAAAGTACTGTTAACAATAGTGTTTAAATACTAAATATATCAATAGCATTAAGTTGTGACACAGTTTTAAAATCAGCCTCTGTAGATGAGTATGCTTGTCATTTTCATAATATTTTCACAAAGTGTTCTAAAAAATTGCCATAGTAGTTTTCATCACACCTTGAGCAAAGCTGAATGTTGTGCCCTTCTATAGAAAATTCTGGGCAGTCTGCAAGTCACGTAATGGTACATTAACTGTGTAGGAGGGCACTTTAAAATTAAAATGGCTCAGCTCCTGGTATGTGTTGTAGGTGCAAATGTTTTTTATAAAATGCTTCCCAGTTTGGATCCACCTGGGACAACACAGGCAAAAGAGTTATTTCAAGATGCTCATTGCTTTTTGTGGCTCATCTAAGCCATTCAACCCTTGTGCTTGCTTTTACTTTAAAACACTGATACTGCAATAACCTTTAGAAACACACCCCTTATTTGCAGAACAAACATAGTATAAATTATTGTTCTTGGCCCAGAGCTTACAGTTTCAGTTTTTCTTCATATTAATTTGTCATTTCTTTTGTACCTGGAGAATCATAACAACATCCAAATCTATGTTAAGGAAATGAATTCTTTAGGGTATGCCATTTGGTTTCAGAAGCCTCAAGTATGTAGGTTGAAGATTCAATTGGTCTTTCTATTTTCTTAGGCGTTCAAAGCTGGTTCTCTGCCATAGCTTAGTTTGTTTTAAAACAAAATTAATGGCATGACTAATCAGCATTAATCAATCTAGAAAAATAAGACTAAGTCTACTTTTGTAGATAGTATATCCATTGTGTTGGATGTTTTCACTCTCATTCCTCTGATTTCTTGTATTGATCTCAAGTGGTTTGTGTCCTTTTCCCCCAATACCCTAATTTATAACTTTTTCATCTATAAAAACAGGAGTTCTATCCTACTTATCTGACAAATAGCTGATAATACAGCACTGTTCCAGCAGTGCAGTGATTTTTTGGGTGTTCAGAAGAAACAGAAGAATGTGTCTTCCATAAAATAGCTTTGTGTTTCTTGTATATCCCAGCATTCCAATTCCTTATCTCAAAACATCACATTTCAAATCCTGAATTGACTTTGTCTGTACTTTTGCCAGCCAAAGCGCTAAGATAACTGAATTTGGTTTGCACATCAGTTGTCGTAGCTGGCTGCAATAAATATCCCTGAATCTGGCTAGGTTTACCTTTAAAGAGAAAGGGTTTACATTTTCCTCGTAAAGCCTTCATAACTTTATTCAGCTGTCAATGACACATGAATTACTGTCAGACCAGTATGGCCTGTTGTGGAAATCATGCAGGCTCCCTCTTAAAAAGTCCAAATCTAATCCTTTTTCTTCCCCAGTGAATATGAGGTCAACTTGCAGCAAATAAAGTTTCTGAAAGACAGAGACAAATCCACTTTTATGATCACCACTTTTCTCTCTCAACACTGTACCCCCACATCGTTAGACTGTGCTCAGTAATTCCCACAGCTGATGGGATAAGCCTGTGATGTTTAATGGTGCCAGGTCATGCTGATTATTTTAGCTTTGCCAATGACACTCTACATAGTTTCTATAATTATTTTAACCACCTTGTCCATGAATTCACATGGTTTTGTGTAAGTATCCATTTACGGATCAGAAAGGGACGTTACAAAACTTAGTTAAATTAGAATAAAATTGGGTTGATTTGGCATAAGTCATAGTAGCCTTTTAATTTTACTGTAGTTATGATAGCTTGCATAGTCTAGAGGCCTGCCCCATTCCCTAGAAAAGGAGGCCAGAAAAACAATTTCTATTTCATATGAATTTGTGTTTATAAGTATTTATTGTTATGCAGGCCGAGGTCCCTGAATCACAACTAATGTTTGTGATGTGAGCCACACTACAGTCTATGGAAAGGGCTTTGGACACAAACTACAATCGTATATTATTCAGTACGTTTACTGAAAGCATGGCTGTATTTAAAAAAGCATGGGTGTTGTAAAATCTACTTCTGTTAGTCTGTGAACCTATTCCAGAAAACAAATCACAGACTCTTTAACATAGTATTTGCATGCTATAATATGGTATTCAGTGGTAACACTGCTCTGTAAAATAAGAGGTATGAGGCAGACTTTAGATTGGTATGTTAGAACTTAAGCCATCACGGGCCATTGGCTTTGTCTGCTCTGCGATCCCTCACAACTGTGCCGTTATCCCTGTTGAGCTTGCATAGCTCAGATATCCTTGCATGACCCAAGAGCAACATTTGTGCCTTTTTGTGCCAGAAGGAAAACCCTTTATTGTACGATTTGTCAAAGAACATCCCAGGAAACACGTAAATGCTGAAAGAATAAAAAGCCTGATCTGCTGTTTTTAGAAAGCTAATCAATTCTTAAACCTTTAGATAGAAAATATCATTTGTTCCTGATCCTTCTAGCTCTTTGGATGAGTAGTCCAGAGAAGATGTATTCACAGTTGTGCACAAAGTAGATTTCATGAGCTCCCGGGCTAAATTATTTACATGATCAGTATATTCACACAGCAGTGTTACTGCTTAGAGATACTGTGTTTCACTGTCTTTCTCATATTCAGACAGGCTCTGGCTTGCCAGACTTCTTTTTTTTTCCCCTGAATGAGCGTATAACTAACAGATGTTCGGTTTTGGCTGCACGTCTACATTCTTTGAAAGCTGGAGAATTAAATTGCTGACATTCAGACAACACTAATTCACGTATCCAGGGAGCCTAATTTGCCATCCCCGAGATCCTGATTCCTGGTGTTCATGGGTTTAAAAACCATTTCAGTGACACAATATAAGAATAAGCTGGGGAGTTTCAATAGTATGCTCCTGCTCAACATAATCACATTTTATGAACATCTGCGTCATTACTGGTGTGATTCATCTCTAAGCTGTATACAGCTGTGTTTCCAGTTTCAATTAACAGTCCCTTAATTGCATATCCATCTCACGTTACTAATTTAGTTAATTTATTCATAATTAAGAGTATTCTATTCTCTACGAAGGTTTCTAGAGCTTAGTACATCATAAAAAATAAAAAAACCTAAGGCTGAGGGATTTTGGTTCTTACAATAGTCACATCTGAACAAAAATGTCATTCACACACCTAGAGAGAAAGGCAAGATACAAGGGATGTTTTGTCTTTTCTCACTGTGGAATGAGAAACCTTTGGGAGGGTTTTGCTTTGTGTTTGAAAGCAAATGACAGTATCAATGTGCTCTTTTCTCCTCATTTTTGCCATTCTTCCTCTTGCTCAAAATCTAATGCAATTCTGTAGTTCGGACTGATGCAACAGGTTTTAATGTGTAAGAAGAAATGATAATACTATAAAGGATGTTACAAGAACAGAGGTATGTAGGAGACATGAATCATCCTGCCTCACGCATTGTTGTTCTGTAACATTTATATTTTAGAGTACAATGTATTTAAAAGGACCTGTGTGATTGGGAATTGTGACATAACTTAAAAATTAAGGCTGAGACACACTCAGGTGGAAGATAAGGACTGACTTAGTAATATTAACAAAAGAAGTGTTTGTTTTTTAGAAAATATCTTTAGTATATCAGTGCAAGAATATTCTGTGCAAAATGGTTTAGAAATCCTAGATAAAACACCTTCTGGCAGTTGTCCACAATCTACTGATGTTCTTCACTTACCATTTTAGCAGGACTGTTTACAACTCTCCAGTAATTTGTAAATACACAGATGCTGTCTTCTCCGTTATCTTTACAAGCCCTACTGTGATATTCATTCTGAGAAATATCTACAGTATTAAGGCATTATATGCATAATGATCCTCTAAAAAGAAAAAAGAAAAAAACCCCAGCTTTTTCTGATTTACTTTAACATGAAAAATATGTTGATACTTCTATGTTACCGGTGAGCAGGTGAGCAGAACATTGAAAGTTCAGCATCCCTTTCTGGAATAGAAAACAGGGAGAAATACAGGACAGTCTTCCCTTTTTAAAAACAAAAATATATTTTTTTAGTGGTTTGAAACAAATATTGTTTCCTGCATAGACTATCACGTTGCTATAATTTGAAGTAAACATAGGGTTCTGTGAGTTGTATGGACAACATTGAAATAGTCTGATCAATATGTCTCAAGCAGAGCTGCAGGTTTTTAATGGCAGCTGCTGAATCCCTTCTAGCTGAAAATCACAGTTGTCTGCTGCTTTTACCTTTAGTCTTCCCCTTCCTCCAATCTCCTTGATGCTCTTTTTAGTTTCTCTCATTGCTCTTTTTCTCCTTGAAGCTTCCGTTCTTCCTCTTCATATAAGCTCCTCTTTGTCTGTCATACCATCTACAATCATACTGCTATTTTTTAAAAAAAAAGTCTAGGAAGAAAATAATTAAACAAACAAATAGAAAAGACAACCAGAAAATTTATAATCTAACATGAGAAGAAAAGAGTGAGATGGAAAGAAGAAAAGTGGAATATAAGGTTCAAGTGAGGTAGGCTTTTAGTCATGACAGTTTTATGAATCACAACTTTTTATTTTCTGAAGGAATCTCTTATGATCAGAGTTAGTGAAAGATACAGTCATGCTTTAAGCAGACTTCTAAAGCTCTTCAAAGCAGACAGTCTCATAATTTTCTTTTCTTTTACTTATCAAATATTAATGCTGGAATGTAATCTTGTGAAGATAATAAAAGTTTGAACCATTTCAACCTTTTAGCTGCATACTCTGTGTATTTAGCAAATAGAATGACAGTTGCAGTGCTAACCTTGCTGTATGAATTCCAGGCTGCCCCACCTTTTTTGATTAAAATGGTGATTAGGGTTAAAGGAGATTATAGCAATTTGCCAGGGTCCTGTTTCGCTGCTAGCTCAAGGTAAGAGAGGGTGATTCAAGTGCCTGCAGAAAAATAGATTATCACAGGTTGATCAATCTTCAAGCTTCTATGGATTTTTACTGCCTTTGTTATTTACGTACATTCTCCAGATTTTACTATACAAGAAGGAAAATGGATTCATTCTCCGCACACAAAAAAAAGTTAATAATTTTCTCTCTCCAGAGACATATGGGTCTTCAAAAGGCAATGCACAGGACTTTTAAATTTTATCATATTATTATCATACCCTGGAGGTTTGTTGTTTTCCCTTTTCCTTGTTCTTACTCTATGTAAAAGGATAAGGCAATTGTACCTTGTACTTCAGACGGTAGGTTTAAACCCTGTAGAAGTCTATATGCATGTAAACCTATGTGAATTTGTATTTCAAAGAGAATTGTATAAGATTTGCTTATTTTTCTAGAGACACGCCTGAGCCACAAGTTGGAAATAAGCATGATATGCAGATCTTGACTCATCTTCCTGTTTAAATTAAGCTTTTCAGCCTCAGGTTTTGGGTTCAGATCATTAGGAAGATCAGGTTTCAGTTCTGAACCCTCAACATTAAATAAGGGACTCTCATCCATGCTTTTGCCAGAAAAGGATTTTGTGCATGCAGTATTAGGAAAAATTCGGTTGCATTCTATCTTCTGCATGCTTTACTGACAGAGAAGAAAATAAATACCTGTCATAAAAATATTGGTACATTTTCGTGTGTTTCAGTTTTGTGTCTTTATCTGGAGAGGACAATTTTACTTTTAGCATACTCTCAGAACTCCTGAGGGACCTGGAACAGAAGGATATGCCCATGTAGTAGTAATCTCAGTGGCATATGAGTACAGTATTGCTGTGCTCGTGGTTGCTACCACTTATCCACTAAGCCTTTGAAGTGCCCAGCTCCAAATTTCAGTTCTGAATGCCCCATTGGTTTAGTTGTCATTTGTTCTACTACAGCGTATCTATAATAGAGAAATTAGTGTCTTTTGCAATAAATATTAGTCTTAACCATACTTCAGTTAGTTACTTGCCCTCTGCCTCTCCCCCCCCCAAAGTAATTCTCCAAAGACAGCTCTCTGATCCTAAGTGATGCAATAACAGACCTTCCAGCTATCTGCACGTCTTTCTCTAGATGAGCCAGTACTTAAAATGTTTATGCTAAAATGTTCACTTGTTATGTAAAACAAGTGTTGTGATTTTGAGTCACTCCCAGGTGGGAAATAGATCTGTATTTAACTGACCACTAAAACAGCCCAGTTTGGGCCTGACCAAGAAAGAAATCAGTCAGTAGAATATCAAGAAAGGGAGAGGGATCGTCTAGGCCACCAGAAGATCAGAGGTATTCCAGTTATGAAAAAGCAATTTGCCCCTCTCATAGCATGCCCACATCTGCTCCGGAATATAAGTGCGAGTGCTGCGTGCCTTACCTGTGCTGGTCCTGTTAACTTCAATGGAAGGCACCTATAAAGTTAGCAGGAATTGTCTCCCTGTTTCCTGGACGTTTCAATCCCTTATCCTTCCCTTGTGGAAAATCTTCAAAGGTTCTTGGCCTGTTATACTGAATGAATAAGTCTGTGCAGATTTGAAAACCTAGATTTGTTTCTTAAGTTTTTGTGTGTGCTGTCCTCCCACTTCGAGGACTGTATAAATCCCATTAAAGCAGCAGCCTCTCAAATTACTTCAGCAGGTTTTGGTTTTCGTTGTGGGGGCAGGGGGTGTCCCAATATTTGGATGCATAGGTGAACTTCTGGAATTTTAATTATGTCTGTATCAGATGAGCTGCAGAAGTGTAAAAGGGTTTTGGGTGAGATCTAATTTTAGATAGCAGATTAATTAACTGCATTTGTAAAAAACTAGAGGAACTTTAATTAAATGTTTCTACATTAATTTAGTTATTTAATTGAAAAATTATTAGGATAGTCCTTACAGTTTATAACTCTTCCTATTTGAGGATCATAAATAACAGATCACAATAATAACTAAAAAAACCCCACCCTGTCTTTAAGCTTTGGCTAGATTTCTACCAGCTTTTTTTCAAATAGCAGAAAGGGTTTTTTTCTCCTGAATGCTTATTCTGGTTTATGGATTTTGTAACAGGACTGGAGATCTGAAAACTCAACGTATAAATGATGACTGAAGAAGTATTTTTCTTTTCTCGTATGTGTTGGGGTTAGTTTGTTTTTATCCCACGTCATTTTTGTCCTTTTCTCAATGTCATATTGACGCTGACTTGTATTACTACCAAACTACCCCTCGCAAGACTTTTCAGGGCACAGGTGTGTTGGTGTTCGTTGTGGTGCACCGACAAAGCTGCTTGAGTAACTGGGTCTGGATTCTGTGCTGTCAGAGGTACAAGAAGTAGGGGAGCAGGTCCCGTAGGGAGAGCATGGGCCTGGGACACTTTAATCCTTTTGCAGCCTTTCGTGGGACCCCGCGCATTTCCAGTCAGCACGTAGCTTCTCTCCGGTGCCCGCTCTGCTCTGAGAGATGCGGGGAGACTAAGAGAGGCCAGAGCACTATGTATGCATCATTAGAGCAGGGTGGGCAGCTACTTAAAAGAAACCCCGTTATTGTGTGTCCACCTTCTCTCATGACCCGACAACAGGAGAAGAGGATAATTGTTTCTCTTCACAGTTAGGCTGCATCTACCTGAAGCAGAAATATATAATGTGTATGGTATACTAAACATTATATGTAAATTACAGTTCATTCCAACTTACCTTCCATTTCTGAACATGTACCAGTGATCACAATCTTCCAGTGAGAGCACTCAGAATTTCCAGTAGTACATGCTTCCTCCTAATTGAAATTATTTCCACTACCCTACATTTCCCTTACAATTGAAAAGTGAATTCCGTTGATACTTTGCCAAAGAGACTGTTCGTAATAATTTTCCTTCCCAACACCTATTGCGTGCATCAGTTGCATAAATGGTAAATTGAAGCTTTTTTAGCACAGCTGGATATTTTCATTGATTCTTTTCGTCTGAGCATCATTCATTAGAGTTCCTTCATCTTTTTGTCTGCAGTGCGCTTTATCTACAGAACGCTGGGATCTGTACAACAAAATAGAACAAAATGTACAAGGACTTCAAGTCCTTCCAGTGTCATATCTGTCAGGTTATAAATCTGAGACAGAGAAAAAAACCCATTTGCTTGCCTTCCTTGAGGTACCTATTTATCTTAATTAATTCCCTGCTGACAAGGAAAGTAAGAGTAGTTGCACTTGATTGTTCCAACCCTCCTTCTTGTGGTTTGCATTACTACTACCATTCCCAATGTTCTTTAAAGTACTTACTTACATAAATATAGGCTGGCGTTTAGAAAGGCTCAGGTGTGTTTTTCAGTACACACATGAATATGATGGTTTCTGGCCCCCAGCTTCATGCTTTCCATCAGGATAACTACTTGTATATATAGTACTTTTACTTCTCTTTGTTCCTTGTTTTCGGAAAATCAATTTTGCCATCACTACCAACACTACTTTTTCAAGAATTTTGTAATCAAATGTTTTGTAAAAACTGAAAGTGTTATTGGAAGATAACAACTAAGCCTTTTTTATTATTATTATTATAAATTTTAAAGTGTAAAGACTTTTGAAATTACCCAAGTGAAACTACGAACAACTTTTTTAAAATAATGTTGCTTTCTGTTTCATTTTTTACCCAATATTTTAATTTTATGTCCCAGGAAATGTAACCACATTTTCTGCTTAGCTTTGCCACTACAAATAGAAAAGTGGTGTGTGAGTGGTTAACATGCATAATATAAATAGTCGACAATGTCAAGGAAAATAATATACATGAAATGAAGTACTCACTATTTAGGTGAGTTTAAAAAAATGAGCTTTCTTGGAAGTGTTGGTGTGAAATGTAACTATTAGTCAAACTTTCAATTATGTCTTCTTTTCCAAACAGCAAAAGACTAATGGAGCAGACTTCACCATGAATACTTACTTCTAAGACAGTCAACATCTCAGATCTACTTGTTATTTGGGGAGCTTATTTCCTTCACTTAATTAACTGATGGGAGTTCTTAACTAAATGGTGGATTTGGGGTAAATAGTGGATAGTCTTTCTGTACTTTTGTATTTGCTGTCATTCAAATGCTTTATTTGTGGTACAGCAGGTTGTTTGAAGTGAAGTTTGATTCCTATGTATTCTTAAAATTGTTCAGTGAAATAAACAGTAAGAGAGTAATATTCATGAAGGTCTAGTGTAATATGCAAAACAGAAAGTTGGGTAGGACATTAGGTTTATGAACTCATGAGCCATTTTTCTCAATGGTAGCAAGTGCTTTTAGACGAACCAAAATAACTTGTTCAAAAGAAAGTCTGAAGTATCGAACAACATCATTATGATCTCAGCCTCCTCGGTCAACTTACAAGACGGGTGGTGTTGCTGGTAGGGTGGCTGCTGTAGTTTCGGTGTCTCTGATAGTTGATGTAGTGTCTGCAGACTGTTAGAGCTATCAAATTACAAACCCAGAAACTGATGTTGATTGTGCTCCTTCTTAAAATAGCATGCACTTATTTTAAAGGCTGTTTGCTCTAACAAAGAGTTCACATTCAAATATTTTGTATCACCTGATTGGTATAGAACATGTCTATAGATAGTAGATAGTAATAATAATAGTGTCTTCTACAGTAATATTCCAAGGGACTACGTTTCTTCTATACCATCATATCAAGAACATTTATCCTAAGTCATTTCGTAGTCACTCATTGTTAATTATTTTAACAAAGTCTGTCTCTTTTGGAAGTGTTTTCCTTAATGGCCTCCACGTCTAGGTACATCTCAGCCATACCACCTGTTCATGAGCGCAAAGGGAAATTCCCAGGCCTGAACGTTTGTTAAGCTTCAATATTAACATATTGTTAAGCTTCAATATTAACATACTGTCAACCTTCAGAAAGGTCAGGATTCAAAAGAGACATCAAATCTACCGCTTATTCTATAGCTTGGAGGTACTGCTGAAGTCAAAGAACTTTACGTTTCTACCAAGTATGAAGCAGGTGTTCAGTTACAATTAATTGTTACGTGTATTTTGATTTGCCTTTAAAATAATAAATAATATTCAAGTCTGATTGCTCAGTAATGTGCCTTGGGTTTACAAAATTATACAGTCTCGTTCTGATTTACAAAAGGCAGTCTGATCAACAAGATTTTCTTGTCTTTTTGCTTACTGCAATCTTTTTAATTCTCACTGTTTAATAGTAAACATTTTACTGAATGTTTATTCCCTCATTCTTTACTTCTAGGATCATAGTCTGGCCAACAGGCCGACCTAATAAGATCTTATGATGAGAAGTGTCTTGATATCCTAAGAATAAGTTCATAGTGTATGAAATACTGATTTTAGAACCTGACTTCCACTGTTCCTAACATTTTCTAGTTAATACAGCCTGGTTACACAGACAATCTGTAAACGGATTTTTCAGTCTGCATTTATAGATGCAAAATGTAGAATTCATAAAGATTAAGGCCAGAAAATTTTGAATATAGATACTATAGCTAATATGAATCTGTTAACTGCCAGTATAGCAGTTGGTGAATGGTTTCCCAATTCATAAGAAAATCCCACTTCTGTTGTTAAACAATTTCAAGTACTCATAACATTGACAGAAAATTGGCAGGCAAAATGGTTTTGCTGATATAGGAGTCAAGATTAGTAATGCATTTTCTCAAGGGAACAATGTTTGAACAAGTCCAAGGTTTCATTTTAAAACTTTTAAAACTAGAAAAAAAGGGCTAAACTAAAGTTACATCTTTTGACAGCCTAACTTAACTTTGAAGACACTCCTCACATTTCCAGTGTTACTAATTCTGTCTTGAACCATAATGCAGACACAAATGACTGATTATAACTCTCTGGATATACCTCACCTCTGTAGCTTTAGAGGATGTACTCATGACTATGTACTGTAAAAGTGTATAGTCAATGATGATGAACATGTACTGCATCAAAGATAGGGGAAAATGTTGGTCCTGGGGTGAATTAGTTCTCTGAAAGTGAATTTGCTTGTGCCTCCTTAACTCTGCATATTAAACCTTGTGCAGCTGGATGTAAAAAACACAAACCTACCCAGACTGTTTTAAAAATGTGATATTTCATTCCTTATTTTCCAGAAGGCCTTCAGACATCTTCAGGCAGCTCACTCTTCTGTTAGAAAATGGCTTCACGAGAATGATTTGGAGTTTCTGGTAGTCTTGTGAAAGCAAATACTGTTAAAGTTTAATTTTTGTCTTGCTCATCAATGTTCTATACTTCTTAGATATTATTCTGTACTTAAGCAGACCAGCTTTTTTAGAAAGTTTTCTAACCACAAACAGAATAATTTAAGTTCTGGGATGATTTTGCAAGGAAAGTTGTTGTATACATACACTCCTACGCATATGTTTATTGCATACGTATCAAAACAGATTTTCTGACAACAAGGGAAACCGAAATATGTTTGAGAGCTAACAAGCAAGTATATAATTTATTCTTGCAGTACTAGGCTATCACAACAGACACACAGATGGATAGCTGGGAAAAAAACCTTTCAAATTATTTTAAATCCAACAAGTCCCTCTGTGTAGACTTTGAAGGTTTTACCTGTTTCAGTGGAAAGTATTTCAGATAGCCACAAGAAAAATCACAAGTTGCCGTGATTTTTATTTCTAAGCAGCACAGAAACCAGGCCAATTGTTCTGTAGTATAAGTTTGGCTGGTAGATACTTGAAGTCAAAATATTGAGTCATGTGCACTTCGCAAAACAGAAACAAGAGATGTCCTTTTTGTTGAGCCACAACTGGAATTCTCATATTTGGACTTGTGAGAAATTAAACATACAAAAAAGAAATGAAGTGGAGTAGGCAGAAAAGTAAATTTTTTTAAGAAGGCTAAACTGTAAGTTGTTGTCATAACAGGGATTCTAGTAAATTTTTTCAGTTTTACTTTTGGCCACACTTTCAAGAATATAAGGGACGAGTTGGCTTGCCATGAGGCAGTGGAGGCAGTGCCTTTTTGAAACCTGGAGGTTACAGGGATGACTGCTAGGGAAGAGGGAAAACACAGAAGGCAGGACAAGAAAGAAGAACACTTAAGCTCTGAAGAATAACTTAAAACAGGCAGAATGTGATAGTATGAAGCCCAAGCAGAACCTAATAGGAAGTTGCTGGTGGTGAGGAGATGGAGCAGAATGAGAGGATCAGGTGAGGGAGCTTGTTGTTGACATTGGAGGTGGGATTCACAGCAGAAAGGGGTTGTCTGTTTCTTAAGTATTATATGCATCTGCTTCGCAAATTTATCTTTCAAAAGAATCTGAAATATTATGATTTTAGTGCACTTTACTCACACGAGCCTAGAAAGTTGTATTTTTCCTTTACCAAATTCTGCACCCTTCAGATGCATGATCCTGCCAGTTGTTCTCTTATACAAGGAACATTAACAGTACAAAATCTGTATTCCTGCTTTCTCAGCTGTTGTTTGTTTCCCTTTTTCCTCCTTGATTGTCATGATTGTTTTCCCTTGTACAAGACAAATGCTAAATAAGACAGTGTAATGGCATGGGCAGCTGAACTAGCAACACACTGATAAAGTGGATGTCCTCAGGGAAATGCCATGGAACGCTCTGTAAGGACATACATTTCAAAATCAAATGCAACTCCAGTTTCATTGTGGATGTTTTTTCTAAAACACATGGAAGTTTGGAAATTTTGCCCATGTGGGTTTCCTACCAATTTTTTCAGTCTCACTGCACGTTGTTCAGTTCACCAACTCTTCTACTGGTTTCTAAAACAGTAGTTTTGAAAGTTCACTTTGGGATTTGTAGCGACCTTACAGCCTTATGTCTGCCACTGCTGGCAACCAAAAGGATAAAAATTACCCAGTCAAAAGCAATTACAGATCATCAGAGCAGAATCTGGCTTCTGCAGCCAGAAAGCATTTACGGACATGCAACTGTAGGCCAGCATTGCTATTCCAGCAGTATGTAATCAAAGCACTTGTTTGTTCAGCAGTATCGTAGAGTGTGGTGGAGCAATTGACTGAATAGACTGTCTAAATAGTGGCTTATGTCTTAGGTTTGGTTGGCCAAGACTTCTGTTTTTTCCTGAGACTGTGGGGGAAGACTATGGAGGTTGTGAAAAGACCTACTAGGGTAGAAAAGAAAAGACATAATAGGATCTGTGGAAAGCAGAGAGAGTGAGTTCTAATGAGAGAAAGAGAAGGGAAAAGGAAAAAAACCTTCCTACAGGTTTTACTTTGTTTTTTACAGGTAAATTTAAAAAGGCATAAAAAAATTGAAGTGTGTAACTAAATGTTATTAAAAGACAAACAAAACAAGTAAAACAATAACTGGACTGACAAAAGTGTCTGTTGTATAGTCGTGTGTTTATTATAACAGAAACAAAATTTCATCTGCCTAGTACTAAAAATAATGACTGTCATTGTTGATTCAGAATGGGCAAAGAAAAGCTAACACACTAGGACAGAAAGGTTTCAGAGTTAAATGACTCTACAGCCACAATTTTATTCCTTGGGCTTTTCATTAAGTTAAAAAAGTAAGTATGAACAGAAGAAACCCCAGTTAAATCTTTGTATCTTCCATTTGTAATGTTCTGCTGTGAATTTCTAAATAAAGTTACACAAGACTCAGAGCTGCATGAAATTCCTTTGCATGTCTCATTCAAATATACAAACTCATTGCAGTAAATAGTATATTGGACAAAGTTGATTTAATTTGCTTTCTACAGATCATCTGATTTTTTTTTGACATAATTTGTAAAAAAGCTTACATAAACTTATTTCTGCCTTCAGATTTCTTTAGAAATCCTACCCATCCTGATTTTCATAATGGGCAAGTGACCATTTCTATTGTCATATACTGGTGGTGTTGTTTCGTTGGATTTTTTTTACTTTCTGTAGTCCCTGATAATAAATTCCAATCTCAGAAGTGTTAATGAAATTTTGTATAAAAATAGGCATCTGCTCTTGTAGCATTAAAGCAAATAGCATCTTTATTTTCAGTTTTTCAGAAGGTAGAATCAAGTCTATCCTTATTTCTTAAAATGTACGCAGGGTTTTAAGATGCTCTTTCACTGATTTTTAAAAGCCTTTTATAGAAATACTGAGGACCTTTCACAGAGATCACTCTAAAGTTTTATGAGTTAGAAGAATGGTTTTACCATTTTTTTATCTTGTGGAATCCTTTCTTGAGCAAGTTCTTCGTAATTAAGTCTTTCATAAATAGATTTTTTCAGGAGAATGATCATTTATTTCATTTATTTGCCTAACTTGAAGGCCACGTGTCACCTTGTCGCTATGATAATAATAGCTTATAAGTTAAACATTCAGAGAGGGTTTCTAATTTAATAAATTAAATTTTTGTAATTGCCGATTAAACTGCCTGTTAATGTATTATATGATGCCACTATACAGATACTGCAAATTTAGGTTTTGAGGCTGGCTTCAGACTGTGTTGGAAATCTTGTCTTTCCTTCTCTGCTATTATTACTCTTTGTTTCACAAACAGTTGCATTGCACTCCCCTTAGATGGTGCTTCACTTCAGGATCTTCACCTTTTTCACTGTCTTAATTCTCCAAGATCTTTTCTATTCTTAGAATTTCTCAATTCTCTGCTCTCAGAAGAAAATTAATAATAAGACAAGCCTAAACAGAAATAAATTAGTTACTTGTGAAAAAAAAGGTGATAAAATACAGATAGCTGTGAAAAATGGTGGTAAATTTAAGAGAGTTTTTTATGGCATTGGACAATAAACAACCAAAGCAGTTTTCAAAATGTGACTTATTACCTGGATACATTGTGATCCTATATGGCAGTATAACTCTTAACCTTCACTACATACCATCCTACATCATCTGTAAACATGTGGTATAATATTATGTATTTTTTTATTATTTATAAATACCTTTTCTTCTAAACTAGATTAAACTGTGGAAGTAAGAGAATGTATCATCCAGTTTAAATTAGAAAGAGTTTTGTGTCATTGTGATTTAGTGGTATGGACTATATAGAACTTAGGTTTTGCTTTCATGTCACTTGAATTTAACTCACAGATTAGAAAGCATAAATATATAGACTTTGACTAGCTGCATGATGAAGACAGCTTCTGTCACAAGTCATATTCAACTATTATAGGAGCTTTGTCATTATATTCAATCAGTGTGGTATCAATCCTATCAGCAGTTGTTTCCATTTGAACTGTTATTTGCCTAGAGTCATTTTATTATTTTTCAGTGTGCTATATGCACATCTTCCCCAGGGAGAAAAAGAGGCTTTTGTCCAAGATCAGGAGCTGTCATTGTGTACAAAGAAGTATCAGATAACAGGGAACATTAAGTACTGATCGTATGGATGCTCCCAAGCTTGAGCAGCTGCTGGGATACAGAACATTCCGCAGAAGTTGTTGAGACTCAGAGGCCATCTTCAAAAGGTTCATTGGAAAAGAACAATAAATGAAAGTTTGTTTAATCCATCCAGTCAGTAATCTCATGAAATGAAGCTTCTCTTTTCATGTTGTTTCAGCACTTGATTGAGCAAGTAGTTTTAATACATCCTGAAACAGAATATTATATATAGTCTTGAGGTTGCCAGTTTTAAGAACAAGTATGAAACAAGCAAATGTGAATAGATCGCACTATAATGAAACTCTTCCTACCAACATCATCTTACTGGTTTCACCTTGTGCAGCTAAAAAGGAAACCAAATATGTGATATTCTGGGGGAAGTTTGGGGACTAAGGATCATTTAGAGTGAATAGACCTATTGCTATTGGTATAATTCTAACTCTCAAAAAGGAAAAGGAGGAGAGAGCAGAAAATATGAAAGAGAAGAGATGGGGGCTTAATACAACTGCTGGTGCATGTAGAATCCTTTATTATGCATTATAAACCTATGGTATCCCCCAGTAAAGAACATTTTTGTCTTACTTTCCACCTTCTCCTGTGCTTTCCTATATTCCTCTTCCTCCATGCCTTCCTTCTCTCAATATTCCCAAGAATCTTCCTCCTTTCCATGCAAACTCATGTAGGAAAACTAAACTTTGTAAAAGTCATATACAATCTTTAGAGGATAATTGTGAGGTGTCTGTCTTAGTATGAGCTGAATTGTCTTGGGGGATACATATTTCTCTTCATTTCTGATTGAGGAAGGCTTATTTACCTGTCTCACCTTAGGACTCCTGAGTTAGATAGATAAATCTCACTTACACAGTCTCTCATGTATGCATTTTTGCTTGGTGTTACATATGTAGCAGCATACTCTAAATAATTCTTCAACTCCTACTTATAAGCGTTATTAGATAAAATTGAGAGTTTTACTACATATGTATGAAAAAATGTATTATCACTGCATTTGGGGTAGCAACATGCTGTTTGAAGTGTGAATTGAAACGATAAAAGACAATGAAGATGCTCAACAACAAATTAAGGAGACAAGAAAGAGAAAACAGTGAAAAACACAGGACTGAAAATTGAAGTCTCTTGAATACTGATGGAGTGATAATCCCAGAGGAGTCAGAGGGTAATACGAGTGGAAAGGAGCTGAAGGTGGTCAAAAAAACACTTCAAAAAGGTCATCAGCTAAAAGTAGTGCTGAGTAAAGACGGTACTGAATGAAGCCTCTCTTTCTTTTCAAAGTAACCTGTACAAAATACAGGTCCAGGCTATGAGCTCCTTACTTACAGTGACGAGCAGTTATTCCCAAAACTAATGCTAGTAACGGCACTGGAGATTCACAAATCTGTGGAAAAGGAGCAATAAAACTAATATGATAAAAGATCAATGAGAGAATGTAACTAGAACTATAAAAGAACAATCTTCACTGGTGATGCTCAACTGATACAGGAAATTGCGAGCATATGTTCTAAGGTGGCTATAAAATAAAACATTTCTTGCATGACGTTCTACTTACTGTTCCCTAAGTCACCAAAGATACATTCCCCTTGGCACAAAAATTGTGTATATTACCTGACCTTTCAGAAACAAATGGCATTTTCAATGCAACATGAATTTATTCTTCTTTTTTTTTTTTTTTTAGTTTAATGAGAGGAAAAAATCAGAAAGAGGGAGAAAGAAAAGCTAAAATTCCGCATTAAAATCTTGTTAAGAGACAGTAGTGTTTCACCTCGGGGTGGATTATGAAACAATAATAAGAGCATTTTCAAATAAAGTACAAAAAAGAAGAATGGATTTTAAATTGTTTAGAAATACTTTAAATAAAATAGAAAGAATTCAGTTTGATTACAAAAATGTAGAAAGTACAATGAAGAGAAATAACAGTATTTTAGCAGAGAAGCAAAAGAAATAAAAAAGGCCACAGCCAGCTGCCATTTTTTATGTCTTTGCAGTTGTAATTTGCAGAGACTTAACTATGGCACACCTGATGTTACTTTCCATGCATGCCCTAAAAGCTAAGAGGCAATGCCAAAAAGAAACAGATCGATCAAACAACCCTGTCAGGGTAGGAACTGTAGCTGGTTAGAGCCTAAAAAGACTAATGTTTCAGCAACGACAGCATTGTAATTTCTGTATCAGCCTTTTCCTATCACACAATGTTTAAACATATATTTGGAATGAGGATAACAAAATACTCAGATAACAGAAGCTCTGCAGGAAAAAATGCAGGGGAAGGATGGGAACAACATGAATGTAGCACTGCAAAACTTTTCTCTACATCTGAGAAACCTGCATACTATTTTAAGAACTATCACAAGAATGTGAATGTGTTCTACTTTCATGTACCGAAATCTAAATGTACCACTTTTTTTTTCTTAAGGGATGAGAGATGTTAATAGCCTCAAAATGGGTTTTGCAGATCAACACCCTGTGCTGTCCTGCTGCAAGTTGCTTTTCTATAAGAATTTGACAGAGCAAATTTAATCCCTATCACATCCTCTGTAAAGATTTCTCACTGGAGCTGATCTTTTTTATTGTTTTCTGTCCCAATCTAGATGCCTTCACTCATGCAAAGCAGTGACTCTTTCCATGAACAATGTCGGTGAAATCTGTAAGACTTCCTGTGGAGTAAGATGCTACTTAGTACAAATGTGACTGAAGAGATAAGAATGCGCCCCTTGAAACTCACTTGAAGTAGAAACAGGAGAGAAAAAAGTATCAAGTTTGTGCAATCAGTCACAGAAAGCACCGAATTGGTTTATTTTACAATTGATTTTTTGAAGTAGTCTATCTTACAACTTTACCCCTTTTTTTCAGTTGCTGAAACCTTCTTGATTTAAAATGGTTGAAGAATTCTCTGTATGTAGAATTGATGAGACTGCCTGGGGATTAAGATGCAAAGAGGGAGGAAAAGGGTAGAACAGAGCTTCTATCAAACCACCTGTTTCCATTGACTTCAGTGAGGAAGACCATCATCATTTTAGATTTGCAGAAAATATGGGAGATCTTATGAGTGTAATATGCTAATGACATTTTACAATTCTGGAAACATTATGAACTTTATATGTGAAACAGTACATATCTTCAGTGTTAGGAATAGTTTGTATTAGACTGCATTCCATCTCCCCTCCTGCTCAAATAACCTGCTACCCCTTGTTCTCATGGAGGGACCCTAACTTACCTGACACAGCTGGTAAGTGAGCCTACCAGGAGAGCTGCCTCGCTAGAACTGCTGTTTACCAACAGAGAAGGACTGGTGGGGGATGTGGTGGTCAGAGGCTGTCTTGGGCTTAGCGAACATGAAATTATTGATAGAGTTCTCAGTATGAGGTGAAGTTAAGAGGGGGGCCAGCAAAACCAACACCATGGACATTCTGAAGGCAGACATCGGCCTGTTCAGGACTCTGGTTGAGAGGGTCCCCTGGGAGAAAGTCCTGAAGGGCAAAGGGGTCCCAGCAGGCTGGACGTTCTTAAAGGGGGAAGTCTTAAAGGCACAGGAGCAGGCTGTCCCTGTGTGCCACAAGACGAACCGGCGGGGAAGATGACTGGCGTGGCTGAACAGGGAGCTCTTGCTCGGACTCAGGGAAAAAAGGACGATCTGCCACCTATGGAAGAAAGGGCAGGCAACTCAAGAGAAATACATGGGTCTCGTTAGGTTGTGCAGAGAGGAAATTAGAAAGGCAAAAGCCCAGCTAGAACTCAGGCTGGGCACTGTTGTAAGGGACAACAAAAAATGTTTTTACAAATACATCAACAACAAAAAGAGAACCAAGGAGCATCTCCATCCCATATTGGATGCGAGGGGGAATATTGCCAACAAGGATGAGGAAAAGGCTGAGGTACGCATCAGTCTTTAATAGTCAGACTGATTATTCCCAGGGTAGTCAGCCCCCAGTGCTGGAAGACAGGGATGGACAGCAGAACAAACCTCCCATAATCCAGGAGGAAGCAGTTAACGACCTGCTACTCCACCTGGACGCTTACAAGTCTATGGGGCTGGATGGGATCCACCCAAGAGTGCTGGGGGAGCTGGCGGAGGAGCTGGCCAAGCCAACTCTCCATCATCTGTCAGCAGTCCTGGCTAACAGGGGAGGTCGCAGATGACTGGAGGATCGCCAGTGTAACACCCATCTACAAGAAGGGCCAGAAGGAGGATCCCGGGAGCTACAGGCCTGTCAGCCTGATCTCAGTGCCGGGCAAGATTATGGAACAATTCGTCCTGAGTGCACTCACTGGGCATGTGAAGGACAACCAGGGGAGGATCAGGCCCAGCCAGAATGGGTTCATGAAAGGCAGGTCCTGCTTGACCAACCTGATCTCCTGCTGTGACCAGGTGACCCACCTAGCGGACGAGGGAAAGCCTGTGGATGTTCTATACCTGGACTTCAGTAAGGCCTTTGACACTTTTCCCCACAGCATCCTCCTGGAGAAACTGGCTGCTCATGGTTTGGATGGGTGTATACTCCGCTGGATAAAGAACTGGATGGATGGCCGAGCGCAGAGTGGTGGTGAATGGAGTTAAATCCAGCTGGTGGCCGGTCACAAGTGGTGATCCCCAGGGCTTGGTTTTGGGTCCGGTCTTGTTTAACATCTTTATCAATGATCTGGATGAGGGGATTGAGTGATCCCTCATTAAGTTTGCAGATGACACCAAGCTGGGCATGAGTGTCGACCCGCTTGAGGGTAGAAAGGCTCTGCAGAGGGATCTGGACAGACTGGATCGATGGGCTGAAGCCAGCTGTATGAGGTTC
>Ga0065711_1030288_pt1 | contig 33025 bp, 19 predicted proteins | sample Hoacrofraction12_FD_59098 | JGI IMG/M metagenome (GOLD analysis project Ga0065711, IMG submission 59098) | Hoatzin crop microbial communities from Cojedes, Venezuela - Epithelial fraction 12 v2 (version 2) | ecosystem: Host-associated > Birds > Digestive system > Esophagus > Crop | place...
CCCCCCCCCCCTTACTAGTTTAAACCAGTCCAATTTTGATTCTAAATTGTTTTGGTAATTTTTCAGTGTTAAAAAGCAATTCATAAGGGAAGCTGTTACTTTGGTCTGTTCTAATGTGTGTTTTGGATTTTGCTTCAGTATAACTATTGTTTTGTAGTGTAAAAACATGCCAGAGCAGATGCTTCTGAGTTTGGTAAAGGATTTAGTGATTCAGCTCATGTCAGGTGTGCTTGAGAAAGTAAGATTATTCAGCTGTTATCTCAGTCACTTGAAACTGGGGTGGAAGGTACTCTAAGGAAAAAAAAAAAAGAGCAAGGCTGGTGGCAAGCCAAATGATACAACAGTCCCGTTCTCACCTCTGTTTTCTGTAATCCTGCTCTCGTTCAGCGGTGGGGGGACATTTGTCAAGGATTTAACATGTGTAGACCAGTCATTGATTGTCACGTGATTTGGTGGTGACAAGCTAATGACTTACATATGCAGGGAAACCTTTTTTAAAAGAGACAAATAGAACTTACTTTCTTCTGCTCCTTCCTTGTCTGAATGAGTCAAAGATGGATGGCCGTCTCTAATTCAGTCTGCTTGCACTGACCAGCATAAGGAAATCACCATTGAACTGGAGAAGAAGTTAAGGCTCTCATTCCTCCTTTGATGTGCTTGTGCTCCGTACTTTCAAATGGAGTACAACAAAAACATTGTAGTTCAAATCTTTGAATGTGAAGTCACCTTAGTTTCCTAAGATCAACATTTAATATCTAGGGAGGGCTATGTTTATACTTGCGAATGGCATTTTTATTTCAGATTAATTTTAAGTGTGTGAAGGTTATCTTTTATTATCTTATCCCCCTTATGCTATGTGTTTGCTAGTGACGATTGTCCAGGATCATCAAGTGTGTGATCTATTTTGGGCATCTGCTAACTGTGACTGCTGGGCGGAAGCCAGTGAGAGATATCTGCAGAATTAATGAGAGTGGAAGGCATGGTGTAAGATAAGGTGAAGTGATAGACATGGGAAACACCAGCACGTCGGAGGTATGACTGGAGGGTCTGAACACCTCACAACAGTTTTGTGTCCAGTCTGCAAAAGCAAGGTTCTAGGCTGACTTGGATGCTTGAACGTTTCCTTGGTGTTGAGAGTAAGCTTGCTGGTTTGACCTTTGCAAAACAAGGGCGTAAGTTAAAAGATCAGCAAAAGGGATGAGAATTTTCTGGTTATTTTTGAGATAATATTGCATGGATTCTGAGCTTTCCCTGAGATTACGAAAGGTTGCTTGAGGAATACAATAATTTGCTTACAAAGCCGAATTTGAGTTGTTTATTTTCTTTGAGAGGAAAAAGAGACATTTTTGTCCCAGGCATGAACATGGCTTTGGGAAGGGAATTAAAGAGCAAAGTAGCAGAACGGTTCACCTGGCTTCATCTTGAAAAACTCTGAAAACAGAGGCAAAGTAAGGATCAGCCAGAACATGTCTGAGAAGGTATGGTGATGGAAAGTGGAAGTGAAGAAAACCGAGCCATGTTGTAATGCATCTAGTCAAGGCTCTGATGCAAGTGCTGATTTCTGCAGCGCGCTGTAGTAGTGCTATGGTTGTTCTGGTCTTCAGCGTCACAACCTGTGTGGTTTCTGTCATTTGCCTTGGGTAACTGGCTGAGAGAGATCATCGCTAGAGCACAGTTATACAGGAAGGCGTGGGAGGCACATGTGTCTCCATTGCAGAGTTTTGAAACTGGGTTTTGGACAGATTTGTTAATGGAAGTGCAGCAGGCCCCACAGAGCCTTTGAGAGCCATCACATCTGCAGTGGAGACCTCCAGCCAGGCTGCTATGGAGGGCATGAAATCTATTGCTAGGGACACCGCAGACCTCCCTCTCCTCCGTGAGGTGTCTGCAAGTGTCGGTCATGCAGCAGAAATGGTAACAACTTCTGAAATGTGACAGAAAGGGATGCGTGTTGGTCATGTGAGAGGTGCACATCAGGAATGTCACATCACAATACGCATACTATCCCACGAGGTGTGCAGATACACACTCTTCAGAAAGGCGAGGATGCAGTCTTGAAGTATAGCTGAAGTATTTCCCATCACCTGGTAAGAGTGAAGCTGTGGGTCCCTTGGGGAGAGGGGCTTGCCAGAGTAATGCATGTGCGCTGTACCTTCTCCTCCGTCTTAGAGGGAGGAGCACAGAGGAGAGCAGGCTGTACGCCCTGTGTGGGCCATGAGAAACTCCCCACCTAATGAGTGAAAGGGAAAGGAGTGAAGGGAGATCGATGGCTGCAGAGTCCCCCTGGGCTTTTGGAAACGGCCGTCCGAAAGGGTGCCCTGTGCAGAGATGCTAAGGATGTGATGAGAGCCGTCACAGAATTATGCGGAGTGTGTCACTAGAGGATGGAAGCAGGTACCCCTTCTCAGCTTGTGTTGTGTCACTGGTGCTGAGTGCCAAAGAGAGGGATGTCAGATTCTGTTGATAGCCCTTTACTTATTGCTGCTGTTTTTTAAAAGAGCGAATGCTACTCCTGGCTAGTATCAGTGTAAGTGTTGATGCAGTAGCCTTTCTGCTTGAGATAAAGAAGTAAAATAATTTTTGTCCTAATGTGTAGGTTTTGCTAACATCAACCGAAAAATAAACATGGAAGAGCTAAGAGGCTATGGCTGTTCATTTGAAGCAATGGAAGGAGCTCATCTGGAAAGGAATTGGATTGATACTCAACATGCCTCCCATGTGTTAGAAGCCAAAGGTTTATAGAAAGGGAGGGGGAGATCAAAGCAGCCAGTCTTTCTCTTGAGGTGTGTTTTGACAGGTAGTTAGATTTTTTTACAGTGTGCTTGCTGCTTATGGTATATGCTTTTGTTAGAGACAAATCTTAAAAAAATGTGTGCATTTCAACTTGGCAGGAACCCTGCAATTGCTCGTTGGTGCTTTGTCCTATTTTATAAGAAGTCTGCAGATTTATCAAAATAGCTAGATCTTCTTGCAACATGAAATTGAGCTTATTGCTAAAGGATCAAGACAGAGCTTTGTTTGCTTGTGAAACACTTTGCGGTGTGCTGCAGTCAGATGCCAAAGATGGCTATTTAAAAACATGCCACAGCTGTATAGCAGCATAGAACCTGGAAGTCCCCAGGGCACCTGAAGCGAGCAGCATCTGGGATTCCAAAGGAGATGTACGTTACACTGAGAAGTACAGATATGCTGCTGAAGCCTACGAACGCATGAGAATAACTGTATGGCTCAATGTAGTTAGATTTTATTCTGATGCTAAAGGCCTTAGAGCTACTTTACATGTTCTGTCTAAATAGTGGCTGCTGTGTGGGCCATTGGGGATAATGCTAGTGTTTACGCAGGAAAAGCCAAACAGGTTGTAAACTGGTTGGCTGGTTATTATGTTAAAATCCGTTAATATACATTGCTCTGTGTGTGTGTCTGGAGGAATAATGTGATCTCTGATCTTCTCTTCCAAAAGCAGCCCAGCACAATGCGCTCCAGCTCCTCAATGCACCGATGTGAGGCTTGTTTTTCCAGACCTCACAGAGCCTATCAACTTAAAAGGTTGCATTCAGGAAACTAATTTCACAGTTACACAGAGTAATGCATGCAACAAATGCTGCTCATGTTTCTGTCATTTGAAATGCCTGGTGTGATAAAAGATGTTGCGCCAAAAACTCTGTGGGCAGAATCGCAGTGCCTTTTTGCAGCAGTATTTCAGACTTCCATTCGCTGTCCTGCCTGTGTGCTTCAGAAACACTGCCTGACACGAGAAAGATGAAGCTCTGCCTGGTAGTCTCCTTGGTCCCTGGTCTGCTTGCTGACACTTTAATGAAGAAACCTGTAGTGCTGATTCTGATGCTAGCTCTCTTCAGTGTAGTATGGATGCTTTATTGTCTGTGAGTTTGTCAAATTATTAATTATTGCTTTACTTCCATCACATTTATGTTTCAAGGTGTGTTCTGTGCTGCTGGCTAAGTGTGTGCTTAGGTACTTCAGTAAGGGGCAAGAACCCTCTTCACTTACAGGCTCTCGCCTCTCTCCGGATTTGAACCCTCACTATTTGGCTGAGACTGCTATATTAATTATTTTGATTGATCAGTGGTAACTTTGGCCATGAATGACCTGCAATGGATTCAAAGTGACTATACCAGAAATGTGTTTACTGAGTCTTAGCCTGTTGGAAGATAATAATGAATGTCGTTCTTTCTTAATGTTCTAGTTGCATCATCTTTGTGCATCAATGAAAAGTCCAGATATGGCTTTGTTCAAGCAACAGAAGGTGGAGGACGTTTATGAAATTGGGGAAGAGCTAGGAAGGTAAGTTTATACTGCTGACACCACGCTAGTCTAAGCTGACATGGGGGTATTTGCCACATCTTAAAACGACGACTGTGCGCGATAGCCTAAACCAATTACAATCTACAACAACGGAAACGCATCCCGTTACAAAACTGTGCTTTGGAATTTTTTTTAAAGTGAAGTGTGCTGACTGTTTTTGCTGTTTCTTGCAACTAGGACAACAGAAGGTACGTTTACATTGTCTTTTGTAGATAGAGGTCATCTGTGTCTGTGCTTTAGACTGAGTTCACCTGTCTGTTCTCTGAACCAGCTGGGGAATGGGGACCTGTGGTGCTGTCACAGATACAGCGCTTTCATTTAGCTTGCTCTTTTGCACAGTGCTGCACAGCGCTGCTGTTTTCAGCTGGCTCCGAGCACTGGCAGAACACGTTCGTATCTGCCTCCAGAACAGTGTGTGTATTCCTGAAAAGATTTACCTGTCAAAATTTCAGCTGGACTGGTTAATCCCTGTATGTAGCTGTTAATCTATAAAGGCTTATCTGCAGGTATTAATTACAGGTCGAGTTAATGCGCTATTACCATGTTTAACCATAAATGCCTGCTTAAACACTCTGCTGGTTTGTGAACTGGATGACACACGGCTTCCCCAGTCACTTAGCAACGTACTGTGCTCTGGGTGAGGATAGCTGGTTTCCATTCGGTGTCCAACCTTCCAGTGATTTTCTTTTTAATATGCAAATAGCAAAATTAGGGCTATACACATGTTGGCTTCTTTCCATACTGCTGATGGTTGTTTTTGATAAATGACTCTGTATGTGCAATTACCCCTTTTCAAGGGCAAATAATTTAGTTACATTAAAACACTTCAGTTGAAGCTGTTTCCCTGGCAAATCGCATTTTTTTCACTCCGAGCTATTTCATCTTTAGAGTTGTTAAGAAGATTTCTTTTAAGGGGAGATGTTTTTTTCTGCTTTGGGGTGGGTTTTTTGGTTTTGTTTTTTTATTCCCTTCCCTCTCAGGAAGGCCTCAACTATTACATTTTCTATAACTGCTTACTTTTGAGTACTGACTGGTCCTGAGAACATCAGCTGGAAAGCGAAAATCTGACACCAGTGAGCAGTAAAGAAATTGAGTGTGTATATGCAGGGTGTAAAATGTGAGTTTTTAACCTAGGAGGCCCTAGTATGTGCTGTAACAGTCAAATTGCGAAAATGAGAAAATGGGAACGAAGTAGCATGTTTTTACTTTGGCTTTTGAATTGGGCTTGGAAATCCATTGTTTTTTGAGATGATGAACCTCACTCTCCTCTTCAAGCTGATAGCTATTAGGCCTTTTGAATGGAGAAGTGTAGCTGAAACAACCTGGCCAAGGCTGGCCCTCGCTGTTTGAATCTGCTGGAGAGGTCTTGAGCTGGTAAAGGCTTGTGTGGTCACTGCAGCCCTGCTCCTTTCCTGACTGCATGTCACAGAAACATGGCTGCTCCCAGGGTTATGCCTTGGGGCTGGTACTCGCTGGGTGACGGGCCGTGCTTAGAGGAGACCACGCTCGGACGTGGAATCTGAAGTTGTGGCCTTTTTTAATGGTTGCATTCTCTGCAAGACCGACCTTTCCTACTCCAAAGAAGGAGTAGGCTCCTATGTGAGCAGATGCCATCCTCACACGACAAAGGGGTATTAAACTCCACTACAAAGCCACGTTCTAGTTCCCAGCATTTTACGTGTAATACTTCTCGTAGATGAGAAATCCAAGTCTACTTGGTACTGAGGTCTGTAGGCAAAAATGGTCCCTGAAAGACCTGAAGGAAATAGGCAAATTGTAACCAGTGTAACTCTGCTGCTTGTCACGGTTTTTCAAGCAAAGCCCTGTAAATGTGAATTGTGAGAAGAGGGCAGTGAAACTGGAGTTAGCTCCCTTACTCTGAACGCGTTCAATTTATGTACTTTACATATGCCCATGAATATAATGTCACACCGTCTTTGTCAGTATATTTTCACTTTCAGATTTTGAGGAGTTCTGCAGACCTCTTGTTTCAATGGTGGATTATATGTGGAGTGTCACTGGGTTATCGTGCCTCTAGGTCTCTGAGCAATAACTGCTGATTAGGGCCAGTGACAAATGCTATCTTGCTTTGTCAGAAGAAAAGTAACACACTAGACAGGTTGTGGTGGCTGAAATGCAAGAATCTTTTCCAGTGCTGACGGATGCCTTTAGAACCTGTAGATGCCTTTTATTAGTTCAGCGTGTTTGCAACAAGCCGTTAGTTGCTGAGAGGTATAGGCAGGTAAAAGGATTTGTTTATTGTCATTCTGGCAACAGAAGTCACGTGCAAAATGAAGGTGTTCAAACAATGTCTCTGAATAGTCTGTCCTGTTCGTGTCCTCCTAACTGAGTTTGTGATTTCCTGAGAACAAATTAGGCATTAATAAAGGCCTAATGCTTGTTCTAGCACGGCTTCAGTCAGAAGTTAAAACACAGGATGTCACCAACAGAGCCAGCACCTGTTTATCTGAAAGTCTTTGCACAGCATTTAGGAAAGGAGGCTGCTATTATATACTGCAAATGCTCCTTCACAAGGCTAAGATATATCTGGTCTGGTGATGAAATTAGACCCTTGCTGTCACTGTGCAGCATTGAAGGCAGCTGCAGCAAAGAAACAGCTGCATAAAACCCTGCAAGTGGCGCATGTGTGGACTTCGCAACCAGATCATTCTCAGAATCACTGTGGAGCTGGAAGCAACTCAAAGGATGCTGGAAATGCAGTTGTCTCCTGTGCTGAGGCAGTGGTGTGAGAGAGAACTCTCTGCAGGAAGGGGGAGCAGGTTTTCCATAGCTGCTGTAACTAGCTGCCTAGTTCCAACATTCCCTCAGTCTTTCAAATATTAATCTTAGGTTTACACCTCTGTTGCTCAACTTCTCCAAAGGGTACATACATGGAACAACAAGTCAGGGATGTGGCATTAGGGAAAAGAAGTTGCTGATGGGCTTGTTCGTTTTAGCAGCTACACTTGGGAAGCTTAGCATGGCTTATGCTGAATGAGTGCAATATTTTATTGTCATATGTGTAGATTTAGAGGTACTTCTGCAAAGTAATATCAGTTGGTTTGTAAGTGTGAAGTCTGTGGGGACTGAGGTTCTTCAGCAGTAGCTGAAAGGAAGCCTTAAAAGAGGAGCCTCTAGAGTGAATTTAGCAAATGTCAACTGTTTAAAATAAAAAAAAAGAACCCTTTAGAGATCTAGAATACAGCTTATTGCTAGAATATTGAAATATTAACTTTTTTCTTTTTCAAAATTTGTGACAGGACAAGGGGAGAGTTTAGAAAACTGAAGATGAATATGTTGTAGAGATGTTTGTTTAAAAAGTCCTCATTTACACTAGTTGGTCTGGAAGTCTAGAAGAGCTAGAAAGCAACGTGATATTAAGTCATTGGCACCTGCAGAGGTATTCTCTTTCCCCTTCCCCCAAGGGCAGTAGGTTGTGTGATTTGGGAGTGCTTTACTCAGTCCTCCCAGGTGTTAATGCTGTCATTCTTTGAAGGCATCAGACTTGATGGCAGATCATTTCTTTCTGTGTCCGAGATGTTGATCAAAAATGGATACTTCAGAAAATTATTTTCCATAGAGTGGTTTCAAAATTTATTCCTCCTGAGATATGGGTTTCTGTTGCTAAACATCACTTTTCTTCAGGTAATGGCAAACTGCATCGTTTACCATTGATTTTAATAAAATTTATAGGAAATCTATCACTCATTTTGCCTGTTTCAAGGAGGATCCTGTTGCAAGCCATTTGCAGGAATGTTTGTAGCCGATCACTCTAGTGGCATGCCAAAGCAATAGAAATGCTTCTTGAAAAATGTGAGGAAGTGAAGACTGACTTCACTTCTTGGGAATGTGCAGCAGGTCAAATAACTGCTGGTTCTTGTGGCACGGGAGGTGGCAGTGAGAGACAACCGAGAATGGAAACTCTTAAATCGAGGCTAGAGCAAGCCAAGGGAAGGAAGAACTGGCCTGCTGAGCTAGTGGTACAGTTCCCAGGGAAGCTGCAACAATAAAGCTTGCAGGATGATCCGCAGAGGTCCCTTCCAACCCCTACCATTCTGTGATTCTGTGGAGAGTACTCTAACAAAATGTCTTGTGATTTGGATGGGTAGTTCATTCTAGCTGGGCAAAAGGAGTTCTACAAACCCGCAGGAGCCTTTTTCAGTTGTACTAGCAAACACTGGTGGTGGTGGTAGGTGCACAGAGGGTGCTAGAATTTCAGAGATGTGCAGTGTAATTCATGAAAGGCTGTACCAGAGAGTCGTTAATCTGTTACCCAGATGTGTTGCCAGGCAGGCTGTGAAGAGCTGTTGACATTTGTGCCTTCTGGGCAGTGTCGCTGTTACATGTCAGACCGGGGCTGAGGGTAGGAGGTGTCACGGAGCTCGTCCGGAAGTGTTTCGTGACAGAGCCCACTAAGTGTGTTCCTGGTGGGTGATGGGAGAATGGTGCTGCAGTGTCCCGAGACAGCGTCCTGCTCACTGCAGCTCAGCTCTCTGCAACGTGCAAGGACTTGGATTGCAATCTTGGAGCGACATTTCTGGGTAACAAGTGTCCCCCTTTCCTTCATTATTGCCCTTTCACTCTAGGGAAGGGGCTCTGCCTCCCTCCACAATGTGTGCCAGCCTTACCACCCGCCATTCCAGTTTCCTGCCTGTCTCGGTGACTGGGAGCTGTGCTCATCTCCAGCATCAAGTTTCTTCAGCTTTAGTCTGGCTTTGTCATGTTTTCCGCAGAGGAAGGAGGTCATGTATGGATACAAGATGCATAGTCTGGTGAACTGATCTTCGTAGGAAATCAAAGCTGAGTCTTTCAGTATGCATGAGAAGCAGGAAAAGCATTTTGTTCACTTGCTACTTTGAATCCCATTCCGTTGGGAAAGACAGGCAGTTTGTTGCTGATAGAGCGTGGTGGCCCCTGCGGAAGGCAGCTGGGCATGTCTTTACCATTGTAAGAACTTTGCTTCTGACAAGAAAAACAGTCAGGGCTTGCAGAAGTTGTGGAAACTAGAGTACTGAGACGGCTGTTTTCTGTGAGGTCTTATGCCTGAAGGGTTCCTAGCAGCCGAAGTTACTGCCAGGTTAGTGCAAGAGGTGAGCTACATATGGGTGGATTTGGCTTAGGCTGTGGAAATAATTTTTGCAGCAAGGCTATGACATTTTTCTGCATGTTAGGACGGTCTGTATTTCACTTCAAGGAATTTTCTTCTGTGTGTGCTTAAATATCAGTACCTAGTTGTTTCCTCATATTACTTTTTTTTTAATAGCGGTTTAATGATTAAAGCCAAGCTAGATCTTTTGTCGATGGCCTGTCATGCCTCCTGTAGCCCCCCTCTCCAGTTACAAGTTCCTGCCCCCTCCCTGCCTTGGGTGTGCAGCATCAGGCCTGCTCACTGAGGCGGGTGAAACCTTTTTTTTCTGGGTGAAGCTTAAAAGGACAGTAAATCCAACATTTTACCAGTGGTAAAGGGACCTTGGGGCTTGGCACATAATCGCTGTTCTGACAGTGTAACTAGTAAATATTTATTTACGTAACGAAAACAAAAAGCAGAGATAACTGAGTTATTCTTTGTAGGGGAGGAACTTGGAGATCTATGATAAAAAGTTATGTCATCCAGCTAGGTGGACTCCCTGGTAAACAGGGGTGTGACTGGAGCTTGGAAATCTGCCCTTAACACGTGTCACACAGTATCTTCACACCAGGAATGTTTTTTCAATATATAGAAATTGTTCAGCATTGGGCTTTCTCAGACATGAGCCTTAACTCTGTTCTTAGATAATTTTATGATTTGGATTAGTTCTTTAAATTTGGAAGAATAGCCTTGGATTATTTTTTCCTACAACACACACAAAGCAAGTCTTTGCTTTTGATGCAAAATGTAAGTTTAATTACTGAGCACTAACCAGCACCTCTATCACCATTTATTGTCACAGAAATCTTCCATGTCATGTGTTGTTTGTATACTGAATCTTCTGTTGAAAGAGTTTTGGCATCTGGTACTTGGTCACCATTGCTATGATTGTAGGATTGTAATACAGTCACTATATCTGGATTTTTTTATTCCTTATAGCAGAGTGTGTGATCTTAGCTTGTTCCTTTTTAAACAGATTTCCTTGCTAGTTTTCAGTGTTATTTCAACTGTTTCCAAAATCTTTGATTCATTACAGAAAGTGCAGAGAAAATAGTGGAAGGAGTTCTTGCTGTTGGTTTTTTTCCCAATAACAAAGCTTCTCTACCTACAGTAACTGAGAAGACCGGGCCATGGTTATTTAGAACTGGCATTAGCCTTACTTAATAACAAAGTCAAGCATTTTTTTCAAGTGAATTCCGTATTGCCATCATCCATCTCGATGATGGAAGTGATCTCAGTGTATCTCCTCAGTCGCTATCTGGCTTTGGAAGTGTAATTAGTGCTGAGCGACCCCGGGGGCTCAGTAATGTCTTTAACCACTGAATATTAAGCCTAATCCGAGTCTTTGCTTTGCCATTTCTGTAAAAATAAAATGATTTTTTCCACTTTGCATTGCAGTGGAAGGCAGATGGAAATTTGAACAGCTGAGAAAATAGACTCTGTATGGTATTTGTTCCATGCTTTTGAAATTACAAGTGTTGCTTATGAGTAAAAATACACATAAAATAAACACAGTGCAGCTCACCACTGGACTAACAATGGTAAAGCACTGGATGAATTATTAGCAACTTATGTGGAATAGGGCTTGCAGATACTTGTCTGATGGTCAAGCTTAATTTAGCTCAGGTGACAGCTATTAATCATTGTTAAAACTCTACATCAGTGGTTTTGAACTAGAGTGAAAACCTGTTGTAATAGCTGAGAGTGATGCGCTGTGATGCTTTGGTGAGGAAAGACATATAAAATCACTCGAATAGCTAAACTTGTTCTATCTGGTGCCAGCATGTTTGGGTTAGAGTCACTGGCCTGTCCTGGGCAGCCCATAATGCAGATTCAGTTAGGATACACAGTCACCCACTGATGGTGTAAACAGGACTTGTACTCTTTACTTACTACAGAATCTGCAGCTTCTGTGAGAGAGTAGTTAACCTCAGTGTCCAAGTTCTGTGGATCTATAATCCTCACAAAGAGAGGAAGAAGAGCGGAGGGAACAAATACTGGAGCTTCTGTGCTGTGCTGCTGCTGGAGGAGATCGTTTACTTCAATATAGTAAAGGTTAAATAAGACAAGGAGATAACTTCCTCCTTTTATTTTGGCAGACCAGAAGAATCCACAGAGAGCCGTGAAAGGGGAGTTTCAGCAACCCTTTGTGCTTTAGACCTTACAGAAAATTTCCTAACATCTTGAATAAAATGCCAGGATGATTTGTCTGTTTCATACATGGGGAAGGAGAAAAATCATTTAACCTTTTAACCACAGTACTGTTACCCTCTTGCAGTTTATCTGCTCCCAGGTATATTGCATTCAGTATGTATCTGGCTGGATTTGGACCTTTAAACACAAAGCATGCTAACCTTCTGCATGCCTATTACGTATGCAGTGGTGTTGCTTCACACAGCAGAAGAGCAGCTTATCAAATCAGCTATTCCTGCTGAGCATGAGTCAGCTTTGACCTTCCCTAGGTCTCTGGACTCTGTTCATTACCACTCAGAGAGCTGATATTCAATCTAAAAGCTATGTGTGATAAGTGGGGGAAAATTTTTATCATATGCATTTTATTTTTGAGCTTCAAATTACATAAAATGCTTGCCAGGCTGTCAGGAACTTGCCAGAATTGCTGAGCCTGTGCTGTATCACTGCAGACTCTGCTCCTCCAGCCTCGGGAGCTAAGAGCCACACTGCTTGTCACTGTGTGACAAGAAATGTTTGATAGCTTCAGGAGATGTTGGTGATGATTCGGTAGGTGGTATGGTTTCTTGTGACTCAGGGCTAGTGACCTAAAATGGTGTTTAAGGTGTTAATTTGCTGTAATGCGGGTAACATTACTGTATTGATAGCCTGTAAAAATTCATAGTGTTGTTCAGAAACATTATTCTTTATTAAATCGTGCTTTGAATTTCAAATGGTTGATTTGCTCTCTACTTATTCCAGTAAACTAGATCCTTCTGTTGGAGTCCGTATTCCTCTACTGTTCTGACTCTCCTCTGGCAGTTCACACGGAGATCGTCTTTGGGCCAGGATGTGTTGGTTACCTTTGCGCAAGCTGTAAAGGGCTGTGGATGAAAGGTGCCAGACAGTGACATTTTCAGGCACAGCACACGTCCGAAGGTGCTCAACACTTCCCTGTTGTGAATACTGAAACTTGGCCTGTAGAGTCGCTGTATTCTACAGTACTATACAATCGGTTAGTAAAGACGTGAGTTGTCAGTGCCAGTGTGTTTAAAAGTGGCAGCTAATTTTTTTTTTCCTCTTTCTATATGAAATAGCGCATCTCATTAGGCTTAAAAATTAGTTCATTGCTAGAGTAGTGGTACTGTGGTACTTCTCTCTGTAACATTAACTGGTTTGCTTAGAAGTCACCCTGACACTGCCCAGGCACTTAGTGAGCCTGAAATGAAATCGTGTTAGTTGTTTCTCATATCACACAAATTTTCATCCAGTCCATATCACAGGGCTGTGGTAAGGTACTGATGTTTCTGTGATCATCTCATGTGAAAGGTTCAAAAGAGAACCATAGTACGTTGTGAACTGGATTTACTTCTGCATCTTTCACTCACGTGAAGAGTTTATCTAGTTTTTAGCAGCCAAGCAAAACTCCTGTTAAATGCTATGTTAAGAAAAGTTTTAGATCATTCTGTCATAAGCTGGCATATGCCACAGTTTAGGTGCTGTGTGGTTGCTTTAGGAGAGGTAGCCACTTTGCATTTTGTTCAAAAACAAGCAAACAAAAAAAACAACCAAACCAAAACTCACTTTTTATTTACAGCTTGAACAGGAAGTACAGTGACATTTGTGACAATTTTATTTGTAAAGTTCTTTATGAAAGTTATAAGAGGTGTCAGCAGAGTATTAACAGATGAAGGTTTTGGGGTTTTTTAGTTTCATTCCATCAAGTCTTACAGAAACAGCAAGATACTTTCCCTTCAGTGACCTTGCCGTGCTAGGATTTCAGGTTTGTTGTTTCAGCTACTGTACTCTAGTTCCTTTGTAAATACTCTGCTGTTGGACATGGTATTTACTCACTGCTTAGATTAAATTTCTGCTGTACCAAATCCTGGTGTAGTCTACAAAAAAAAGTCTATAAAAAATAAAACATACTACAAATTATTGCTATAGTCCATTTACAGAAGGCTTCCGGTTCTTTATGGCTGTGGCCACAGACTTCCTACAAAAAACTTTGAAGACAGTGCATTTATGTGTGTAGTTTTTGAACTTTGGAGGGCCTTTGGTTGAGCTGTGTTTCATAAATGAGCCAAGAGCACACAAAGGGATTGTAGAAGTTGTTACCAACAGAATCCTGTCCTCTCTCTGGGAAGAGCATGCCAGTGCAATTACAACTAGCAGAAGTCATCTCTGAAGTGTAAGGAAAGAGAGAGGAGAGTATTTAGCCTGATAAAATGAAGTGCAGTAGACCAATTGCTCTAATCACTTAAATTTGAGAGGAAAATAGCTATTTCAGGCTTGAGGTTTTTTAAGAAACGCATTCAGCAAGAATTCTCAAGGGCTTTGCTTTGAAAGTGAACAGAAATGCAACCATGAGGGATAAAATTATTAGTGTGTTTTTTCCAACAAAAAGAAATAGGAGTGAAAAAGATGGAAAAATAAGAAGGTGCAGACTTCCCAAGCTTGACATCACCAGTTCAAACCAATCTGAATTAAATAGTGGCAAAAAGGCACGATGGTCAAAACTGCTGACATAAAAGCAATTGCTGTAACCGAGAATAAAGACACTGCTGAAACTAAGTAAATCATCATGTCTGAGCTCTAAAGGCAGCCTCTTGAATCTAGAGAAATCCTGCATTCAGGTGAGCTAGCCACTATTGTCTGTGATTATGGTTATGTGTATTAAGAATGTACACATATGATTTCATAATATATTTTTACAGTTTTTACTCACCCCTAACTCTAGATTATGCAAAATCAAAGCAAAGGGTGCTGTGAGCTAATTCACTGGAGAACGGACAATGTGATGCTGAAGGTGAAGCTGACTTGGCTTATGACATAGACTGTAGAGTAACTGATTGCTGTCAGTAAACATAAAGAAATTTATTTTCAGGGTTAAAGATATCGTACTGACTCAGACCTCAGAGAATGTATGATACTGGATAAGGTGTCACTTTTTTTTTTTTCCTTGCTGTCAAGGGACCAAACATAATTTATCATCCAATTAGAGAAAGAGAGCCAACGACTGGCAGACTTTGCAAAGTCTAGTGAACCTAAAATTAGATCCCTAAGCTGTGTTCTGGCTTCCCAAGCACAGCCAACCACATATGTGAATTATGTCATTTGTCTGTCTTTGGAGTAGGGTAATGGCAAGTAAACCCTTTTAGGCTTGCATTCCCACAACAGAATGTCTTAAATGTGGAAAAAAAAAATAAAAGGACATATAAAATTCATAGTTTTATTTGAACTCTGAACACCTTCTTATATTGTGAAAGCTTGTTTTTTCAGTTTTTCTGTAAGCTCCTTCCTATCGTAGGCTGTTGGTTTTTATTATATGGCACCTTGTGTATATTGCTGTGCTCCAAACCTTGCTTTTAGATACACAGAACATGTTTTGGGTAGTGGGAAAGGATGCTGTGAGACTAAAACATTTACCCTACTCTGCTATAGAAAATCATCTTACATGAGAATTGTGTTTGTAATTTCCTGTAAACGCGAGTCAGAACCACCCAGTTCTATCCCATGGATACGACCGCTCTTTTCGAGGTATTGCTGTAAGGTAGATGCATGAAGTGACGGCAGCCCCGCTTTGTGACCGAGCCGAGCTCAGCACCTAAGAGTTTCTGTTTTCCTCAGTGTGTGGAGAGGAAGCAGTTTGAACAGGATCACTCAAAAATACAAAAGTTCTTCAGTGTCTTTTACCTTCCCAGTAACTAATCTAACTCTGAATTGCAGTCAGGCTTGAGGTTTGTTGTCTTTCTACGTGGGATGGCTTTGAGACTTCTGGTGTGAGAAGTTTCCTTCAAGGCCCTTACGCTGTGTGGAATGTAATTGTACTGCTAAACCAGCTGGCTGGCATACCGACCACGGCTTCTTGAACTCTGCTTCCGTCTTGAGAGAAGCGCACATCTCGGCAAGAACTGAAGTAGGCTAGGAAGAGTTCAGTGTCACCTCGTTAAAGCGTAATAAGCAACAACAAAATGTGTGAGGGAGGAGAAGATCAAGGGGAGTGGAGGGTTGTCTCCACTTCCCTTAAAAGCATTTGCTTGTGTGCACTCCAGTTTAATGAACTTCTCCGTCTGTTACAGCAATATCAGATGTGTTGATATCGCACATGTTCGCACTGCTGTAGCTTGGCATACTTTAGATGGCTGTCTTCCATTCTTCTCAAATGAAAAGAGGAAACTTTCACTTTTTCTGGAATTTTCACCTCCCTACACCTGCTGTAGGTCAAAACAAATCTACCTGTCGAAAAAGAATAATAGGTATTTATGGCACCATTCAAGTGAAAAGAAAAAAAAAACACAAAAAAAAACCCCAAAAAAGCAGAACAAAAACAAAAACCATGGAAAAAGCATTGTTGTGTTTTGCTCTGTGCAGTAGGCTGTGGTTGTCCCCTTCCAACAGCCTGGCCGTATGCTGCTGGCATTGCTGAGCCGAGCAGCTTCTCACTCCAAACTCCAGCTGCAAGCAAAGACATCCCAAACTGGAAACAAAAGGGATCCCAGCTAAACACTCAGATCCCCAGTGGAGTTTGCAGGTGCTCCGGGAAAAGAAGGGTTAAACTATCTTGCAGTTGCAGTAGTCTGCATGTGAATCTAGGCAGTTAAAAGACTGAATGAGATGTCGTTAGGTTTTATTTTAGTTTCCTTTCTGGTCATGTATTCTTGTGCAGGAGCACCTAGTGAATAAAAATGTGAATTATTATAATTGCAATTCTAATGATGTCTAGAGACATGAAATTAATTTGTAGGTCCGGCTGTATGCTTACCTCTTACAATTTTATTTCATTTTTCCAGTAGCGTTACCTGTGTTTTACAGTCTCTGGGAAATGAAGTACAGAAAGACTAAGGTGTTGTTTTCCATCAGGTGCGTAGGAAGCTAATTACTGTTCAGGTTGGTGGGAGGTTGCTGCCTAAAATCGCTTGCAAATCTGTTTAGAGTATATTGTCCTGGCTCATCTGGGGAATTGAGTGTTGCCTCTTGACTGGCAGCATGCCAGAGCACTGTCCTTTACCAAGTTCACTTACTTGTCAAAGAACTCCTTGAAAACGTATTTCAGTGTTAAGTGTATCTGTTAACACGTTCTAATGTATGATCTATTTGATGGGAATTTCGAGTTTTAACAGCTACCAAAAAAAATAATAATAAAAATCATCCTTTTTAGAATTTTTTAATGAATGAAGATGAATATGGACAGAACATAAAGAAATAGATTGAATGTGCAGAAAGGGAACACATGGTTGGTATTTGGGAAGAAGAGCTTTGCTCTTCTCAAATGACAGACAGAGTAGGGTTCCTGACGTCTCCCCACTCTGGGCTCAGAGAGCGTGGCTGGAGTCAGGTAACCCGGTACTGCCATCTCAGGATTTTGTTTACATATTATCAGAGCTTCATGACAGCTACTCAGCGATGTGGTGTTTCTGGAATGTCAGAGGAAGATGCATATAAACCCACACCTATAGAAACAGTTGCTTAAAGGCTCTCTTTATTCTCATGCTTCGTAGCAATACCACTGTTAAGCACTGAGGCATCAAAACTGGCAGGCTGCGCTGCTGTCATTCTCTTGGGTCAAATTCTGCCCCAGCGCATGACCCTCTAGAACCACTTTTAAAAGTAAACTTTGACAGAGGAGTTATCCTGTTGTTCTGGAATGTCCAGTTTCTCTCTTCCCCACATCCTCTTCTGAACTGCACAACAATTAAAATAAACTGAACTTGTACTCCTCTAAAGCATGCTTCTGAAAATAGACCCCCCAGAAACAGCCAGTACTATTGTCTCCGTGTTCTTACTCGGTGACAGATCTCCTAGATGATGGTAGCAATACAAATAATAGGTTGCCTTCGATGCTAGGATGAATTCCTTTATTAATGATGGATGGATTTGATGTTGTACTGAATTATATAATTGGCAGGTTGCAGCGGCTATTGTTTATACTCTGGAGCTGTTACCACAATTGAGGATGGCCTGTGCTGAATCTGCGACAAGACTGTTGCACAGCTGTCCAAAATATTTCTGAAAGGGAACAAACTTCACTTTTTTTTTTAAAAAAGAAATTGGGAAGGGTCAGCCTCCGAGCTTGTGTGTATGTTGTAAATACTGCTGTTTATGATCCAAGTCAGCTATGTACTAAATCCCATGAATTTTGGTGAAGTCGTTTGGCTGAAATTTGGACATCTGAGCTATGAAATTTAGTTTCAAGTCTAAGACCAGTCACAAGACTCCCCATGTGAAATTAAGTAAACGGCTTAATTTCTCAGTGCTGTCAGCTCAGGTGTCAGAGAGACACTTTCCTTTCTTCTTCTTTTTTCCTAGCCTAGATGGAAAGTTTTGGGAAGCTGATGCTGTTTGATTCTCATGTGCTGGATGCAGATGCATTAGGAGGCGCAGAAATGCTGTTGTCTTGGTCCTAGACTTTGCAAGCTCTGTGGTTAACAAGAAGTCCAAAGTGTGTCTGTGATTGTAAAATACCAGTGAGACGTCCTCTTTTTTTTCATAGCTTTGTGGGCCTATGCGTGAACGCTTCATTGTGTCTGGTAGAAAAGTGGAGCAATATGCTACCTCTTTAACGCTTGTTCAGAGGCATTTCTCCATGCCTGTCCCTTCTCCAGCCTTTAGCTCTCCTCTTGGTGTGCTTCAGTGTATCGATGCCCGGCAGAGCATTCGGCTGCTGGTGTGGAGAGATACACCAATTGCTGCTTCATGACAGCAGTTGTTAAGGTGCTCGGAAAATGCTTTAGTGTTACCCTGTGAGGCTTGAATAAAGAAACTGGGAATTCAGGGGCAAAGCAAATGTGCTTTGCAGCGAGTAGGGAAATAGGTAAGCATGGGTGATGGACAGTATCATGGGTAACTACGTTGTAACTGTCTTAAATGTCCTAGGTGAAGAAAGTGTGTATTTGTATTTTTCCCTGTGGCTTGCAACCTATTCTACTTCAGTCACAAACTGTCTTGGTAAAGGCTGTCCGCAAAAGCCTGTTGTTAAGGGATAAAGGAAACAGCAGAAAGACTGGGACCAGGAGCAGGTAGAGCGTGTGTTCATGGGTACACATGCAGGGGGAAATAGTAGATTACAAGGGAGTGGGTATTGTGCTGAACAATTGTCCCAGACTATAAGTATGTAAAAGGAGAAGACAGGAATTCCTATGCTGTGCCATTATTATTTCTGTAAACTTTTAAGTAAATAAAAATGTGCAAAATCCCCAGTATCACTGGACTCTTTAAATGCGAAAGTGGCTGTGTTCATTCCCATAATCAGCACTCATAAAATAGTATTTTCTCCCTGAACTTTGCTGGCAAGATTTATGTCCCCAGAGAGAATTCAAGGAAGTAAACACAGCAACATTAGTACTGTGGCTCTTTTGAAAGTCAGGACCAAGCAAGATGCGTGTCTTGCAAACAGGGAACAAACAACCCCAAAACTCATGAAACTCATGATGTTTTACTGCTGGCAGTGCTACAGAACGAACTCTCTTAGCAGAATGGTTAAGGCAAGTTTAGGCATTTTGTAGCAGGAATTTAATTCTCTTAGGTTCTCTAGGGTTTGCTCATAATGGTAAAATCAGGAGGCAGAAATATCAATGAGTTAATTGACTTGACAAATGGCTGCAGTCTCGATTCCATTTGTGGTTGATTATTCCTAAAGGCATAAGTACACTTGTCTCCTCCATTCCTACGTCTCTCCTGAGAAGTGTTTAGGATATTTATGAAAGTGAAAACCAAAAAGTAGCACTTCAGGCTGTCTGGCATTGTTTGAACCCTTTGAAATGAGAGGCTGCCTCTGCCATGGGCTGTTAGCTTTTGGGAGCAATCGAGCACCGAGTGACAGACTTTATTTTTAATTTCTTTGCCTGTGTAGGTTGAAGACAGACTCCAACCGGGCGTCTATGTTAATAAAGCACTAAGTACATCATCTGATTATAACGTTCTGAATATAATTGCTGTGTGTGCTGCATAATTTAAGTTCTAACTGCACTTGCGGCTCTCATTCACCAAGCCAGTGAAGGATATAATAATATTGGAAAGAATAACAGCTCAGTACTTCTACAGTGTAGTCACGGGGGGTTGCACTTAATGAGTTTGTTTGTGATTCTTATTAAAAAATCCTGGCTGATAAAATCACAGTAGCTAAAGGTTAAGGTTATCTGTAAGATGAGTCTTTTCCTTGCAAGTCTGGATTTAATGCCCCGAGTAAGGAAGTATCTGATACTGAATGTGTATTCTGGGACGGGAGGCCTGCCAGTTCTTGCATAGGGAGATCTTAGGCACACAGTGCATTGTGGCAGGGGAGAACAGGGCTGCTCTCGGGTAGAACGAGGAGCTCGCTGCCTGGTTTCGTCTGTTTGTAAAGTGGTTGTGTATCAGCAGAGACTTGTGAGTGTGACGAGACAAAGGCTTGGGTAAGATCGTTATTTTGGTGGTAGGATCTTGCATACCTGTTGGGCTTTACATGTGCCAGGCAAGGGTAACTGTTTGACTGCACTGTTCTCAGAGGTTTCCCAGACTTGTTTATTAGTTGACTGTGGCTTCCTGGCTGTATAGATTACTAGAACTTTAAAATTTATTTCTGCTCCTTAGTGGAAATGCAGTGAATTTTTTATTTTTTTTTTTCCAAAAAGTATGATTCTGTCAAATATTCATTGCTAAAACCTGAGCGTTTTCTGACTAAGGAATGCTTGGTAGGATATGGAGTACACATGGTACACTTAAAGTTTCCATGATTTTCATTCCAGTTACAATGAATAGGGCAGAGCGTGGATTTGAGCTGAGGTTCCTTGCCTCTAAATCGCTGAGATTTTGCAGATACCAGCCAACAGCCTCTTCATGCTTACCCCCTGCTTTGGATATCAAGTTGCCAAAACAAAAGGCAGCTTCCGTGAAGCAATGGTTTTAGCCAAACTTTGTTTAACAGAAGTCCTATTCTGTCTTTGCATCTTGCCAGTTTTTGATCTCACTGTTACCACACTTCAAGCAGACTAAAGTGCATGCCCTTGTCCATAGGCTCGATTCTCCAGCTATCTGGTGGGCTTCACTGCCGTGTAGTGTTTGTGACAGTACATACGTGGCCTATTGGCAAGGTGGATTCTGTGGTGGTCTCTTTTTCTTTCCCTCTGCCAAAAGGGAGTTTGATAAATCCCTCCTGTAATCTAGCAATGGAAAAATAAATAACAAGAAGTAACCCTCAGCTTACAGTTTCTGGCAGAGGAGGTTTAGGGTGGTAATAAACTGTTCTTGCTACTTGATATCACAGATGTACTCAGGTGGGCTATGAGGTCCTTTAACTAGTGTCCAAACAAAAGTAGTCAACTTTTCCTTCCATTCATGCTCTTGCAGATGTTACTGCAGCGAGATTGCTCCAAGACTTGTCAGCAGCAGCCCGCCATCAGACTTACCAAAAAACAATCTCCAAATGCTGCTACTAGAGTAATTTTGCTTGACAGTTGTTCTTGCTACTGCAACACTTCCCCACTAGCTCCTTGTTTTCCACCAGCTCAAATTCTTCCCTAAGATACAACACAGCTGTCCTTGTCCCTGCACACGGGGTGAGCAAAAGGATCCTCTGAATAATCACTGTTTCATTCCACATTCTTGCCTTACGTAGAATTTATATTGCTAAATCCTGCTTTAGCTGCAGACCACTTTTCTTAATTTTGATAAGACATTTCTCAGCTCGATTACAGTTATTTTTTCAGAAGATAATCGAGCAGGAGGGAGAGTTAATTCTGTGGAGATGGTGCCTTCTCTAAGTTCAAACAGTGCCTCTCAAGGGTGTGACGAAGAAAGAAAAGCTCACACAAAGAACAACGAAGCGGGGTCCCCTACTTTCCTGCTGAAGAGTCAGTAACAACGGTCTCATCCTGAAAGGTTCCCCCCACTGACAGAAGGCTGCAACCTGCAGCATTACTGTTATTTGTCTTCATCATCTGACCTCCAAGTGTTTCCCGCTTAGGAGGTGAGGGGGAGACGTTACAGTTGGACTGGAGTATCTTACTTCAGGAGCCACAGTGAGGAAAATTGTATTGGCAAATGGCAGCTACATGCCATTCAAACTTTAATGCAGCCATCTTACTGTTTGGTACAGTGGGAAATTCTTTGTCCTCGAAGTGCAGTGAGAAAGCTGCACTTATTCTAGCTACATTAACAGCTAAATTATCAAGTGAGGTGCAGAAATACGAATAAAGAATTTTCTTATTTGAAAATTGGTTACTGGAGGCTAGTTCTCCATTTCCAAAGGTTTGTCAATCCTGTGAATTCTTTTCTGAGAGATTATTCTTAAGGGAAGTACTTTAATGCATGTGTATCCTTTCAGAACTTCCAGTGGTGTGTTGCAGGCTTGAATGCCTTAAGCATTACCCAGAGAAGGAGTGGTAATTTGAACCTTCTGAGGCAGATCTTACTCATTTAAACATGAACTGTGTTTTAGAGATTGTAATGTCTGTCCTCCCTTGTCAGATATTGCTTGGTTTTGCTAAATTTCAGACACAGCAGGAGGCTACCTTTTTATGCTCTAGTGACTTTAGCTGCAGCATTTTGACAGTCCTTGCTGTTGTACCTGGAGCAAGCTTGTGTGGTTAGCAGTGTTGCTCAGGGGTTGAAGGGTCGAGCTTTGTGTATGAACGGCTTGTTTGGGAAACTGGGATTATCTGAAAGCTTTAAGCAAATTTGTGTTACCTTCTTGTCCTTGCAGTGGTCAGTTTGCTATAGTGAAGAAATGTCGAGAAAAAAGCACCGGTGTGGAGTATGCTGCTAAGTTCATTAAAAAACGTCAGAGTCGGGCCAGCCGTCGTGGAGTAAGACGTGAGGAAATAGAACGTGAGGTTACTATTCTGCAGCAGATTCTGCATGCCAACATCATCAAGTTGCATGACATCTATGAGAACAAGACGGATGTTGTCCTCATCCTTGAGCTGTGAGTAAGGGAACTTCCTGTCCTCCTGGGTTGGATGAGGTAAATAGGAACCAGAACGGACTGCAGAGACTGCCAGAACATAGAGGCACTGTTAAAATGGAGCTGTTGTGTTCTCAGGCCTCGCAGATCTTGGCAGGAGAATTGCATGAGGTTGCTGGTAAACAGGCCCCCCAGTTCATCCATGTGCCCTGGGGATACAGGTGTGCCTTGACATCAGCTAAGGCCATTGTTACTGAGCCAGGGAGTGCTGTCGACTTGAGAACAGCTGACTAACAGGGATTACCTCATGTCTGCCCAGTGCTGCCCTGACATGAACCTTGGAGGAAGTACAAATGGCCACTGAATGCTCATTTTGGGTTTTTTTCTGCTTTCATCTCTTCCAGTACCTCTTTTCAGCCTGGCCAGGAGAGCTTTGCTCTGTGTAAATAGCATATTTGCCTTCTGGCCTTGCAACCCAATACGAGTCAAAATGGCATTGGAAGGATTACTCCTGATTATGTGACTTCAGCTTATATTGGAGAGGCTAAAGCAGAGGTTTTGTGAGAAGGGACTACTGATATCCCAAAAGAACGAGGAGTTGCTTTGGCAGAGTGAGAGCAGGACTCATACACCAGTTGCAGCAGTTTTCAGGATTACTGGTGTGCAATACCACGGGAAGATTATTAGAGTAACTGGTGTTTCAGATAGGCTGAATGTACTGAAATATTAGATGCTACGGGATATCGTCATCACTCTAGGCAGGTCACGTAATTAATTTTGCCTTCCTCTGCTCATGCCAGGGATGCAAATTCCTCACTGAAGTCAGGAGAGGAGCTAAGTTGCCTCTCGGTACAATTTGCCAGCCATTCTGATGCATATTAGATTTGGCCTGTAGCGGCTGGGAGGTCACAGAAAGATCACTTGCTCCTCTGCGTTGCAGCTGAGTGCTGTGGGAGGTTTGGATGTCCCCAGATTTGGTAGTGTTACTGTCTGTGTGTCAGTTTGAGAGTCATTTCAAGAAAACTTTGCAGTTGCCTAATGTCAATTATGGAGTTAAAAAATATCTGCCATGATAAAATTATATCACTTTTTAAAGAAGTGAAAATCACCAAGTGATTGGGTCTGTTTATACCCAAACTTATACTGGGATGATGAATTTGGATGAAACTTGGCACCTGACTTGTTGCCATTCCGAGTGTTTCATGACTGCAGAGCAGGATTGTAATAGAAGTGAGTGACTCTGTGCGCACGGATGATCGTATAGACCTATGTCCAAAGCAGCTCCTTCTGTACAGTTCATAGCGTGCTTTTGGTCTGCGGTAAGGAGTTGAAAGGGATGTATTTATAGATTTATTTATTTATAAAGGGATGTTATTTATTTATAAAGGGATGGCCTAAGGGGATGATATTTGTCATGTAATGAAGAAAGAGACCCCAGTTAAGCTTTATTGGGCTGTGTCTTGCTCTTTTGTGGAATCAATATTATCTAGCTTACAGAGCTCTGAGTCTTAGAGGAACTGTGTAGATGATGACGTATCCTTTATCTCACTATTCATGGTACTGAGGTAAAGCTGTAAGCAAGGAGGCAGCCTGAGGTCTTCTACTTACTAAAATTTTTAGGTAGTAAATTACGCAATTTTTCTGTAGGTATGAATCGGGAAATACAGAGACACCATGGCTGAAGTTATGCAGACCATGTGTTCCCTAGGGCGCCTGCCTCGACCTTGTGTATGGAATCCAGGCAATGAAGATTTGATCCCCAAGTGAGATGAAGTAACCCGTAGCTTTCCAGGGGAGCCGGCATTTGGGCCAGGGAGCATTCCTGGAGATTAGTGTGACTGCTGGCAGACGGCGTATGAGTGATGATAAGCATCTGTTCATTTTTAAGTATATGTCTACAGCCAAATCTTGGTCTCTGTAGCCATGCACTGGAAAACAGGAAAGGAACTTGCTTTTTCTGACTGGCAGCTACTTTGTACTAAAACAACCTGCCGTTTCATTCCTGGCTGCTGTTTTCCCGTCCTCGCATGGCCTGACATGTTTTGTGTGTCCTGTTGTCAGGCTGTGGATTTTTGCACTTCTAGGAGGCTGGGTGCAACAGAGTTTTGACCTGATTAAGGCCACTGCATTCAGCTGCTCTACACAAATTGAGGATGATAATTATGTTTATTAGCAAATATCAAATTCTCTCTGTAAACAGATGATCTCTCCTTCTGACACTGATATCAGAGTCTCATACTCCCTGCAGCTTATCAAAATAAGCGTTACAGTACCTGGCCAACTAGTCTTACGTTAAGCTACAGTGGACTTCAGCTTCAAAAGAATGTCACCAGTATTCTTGATTAATTGAAGAAGCTACCCTGATGTTTAAAAGAGGCTTTGGCTACATGTTGACCCTCTCCAAACTCACTGTGCTGGCACAGGTAGGACTATCTCCTCTTTACACAGGGGTTGATTCACAGGTGCTGTTTCTTCTGTTCGAGAGCAGGAAGAGCGTTGCCAAGTCCGCTGCTGTTATGTGCAGTTTGGCAGGTATGCAGTTTTCCCTTCCTCCTGCACACTGTTCAGGGATCTGCCCTCCACAGCGTTTTGTCACCTTGCTGTTCTCTGTCTCTTAGGCCCTGTGTTCAGGCTGCTTTGCACAAACAAAAGCAGCCTAAAGGCAGGTTTGATACACCAGTCTCCTCTACAGGTGTCAAGGTCGTGTACACAAAATAAACAGCTGTTTCCAAGAAGTAAGGCAGTATTGTTGTTGGTGTTTTATTGGGCTTTGAAGGAAAAGCAAAGGTATCATTTGTTTGCTTGCTTCTTTGCCACGGGAATAAGGTGACATGGTAAATGGGAAAGAGGTAGAACCAGAGGAAGGGATTTTTCAGTAACCTGAGGTCCTTTGACAAAGGAGCATTTGCTCGTTTGCAGGTGATGGTGATTTAGAAAACACACCTCCCTGGCTGTACAGATGTAACTTGTAGTGCGGTTATGAGTGTCCTGCTGCAAAGCATTTAGTGCTGAACTGCTTTTTTTCCTGGGATTCCATGATGGCTGGCTTTTGGACTTACAAAGTCTCTTCTGTCTGAGGGTTTCTCTGAGTTCAGGTGCGTAAATTGGATAAGAATGATCCTGCACTAAACTGCTTACCACTCTCTTTGAACAGTTGACTCAGACCTGGTTTTAATGCCTGAGTCTTTCTTAATGAGGAGAAATCATATCTTTTCTACTGAATTTTCCTTTAGATTACTTTTTCAAGATCTCTGCAGCTTAGGCTAATGCCTTAGGCTACACCACAAGAGACTGGAGATTAATGTGCTGTTTGTAAAGTGCATTGATCTCTCACCTTTAGAAAATGAAATGCTCGTGTAGTTGTTGGAAAAGGGAGCCTTTTGCTGATAAAGTAACAGAAGGACTTCAAAATCCCTGAATCTTTTTTTGGTTTCCTTTTTTATTTTTACGTTGTATTCTGTACCTGGGAAGTCCCCCCTGCCTAGCCTGATTCAAGGTTAGTGTGAACAAGAGAGAAGAGGGAAAATACAGCAAGGAGCTAGCAAGTAAATCTCCTGTGATCCTCGTTCTTGCAGGCTGTGCAGTTTCTTCAGTGATGCCTGAGGTGTAGCTGGTTGCCCAGGAAGTTGCTGAGGTAGCCATTGGGGCAAAATCCCTGGTGTGCCCTGGGCAGCTCCCCCAACTCTTAAGTGACCACTCTTGGGGGCAGCAAGAGAGAAGGGGAATTAAGTACCTCCAGTCTGGGCGGCTAAACAATTTTCTGACATTCCTTTGTGTAGCAAAGCAGATTCCTCAAAAGAAAGTTGCCAGCCTCCTAGAGGCAGGAAGGTATGCTCTGACATCCTTAGTCCAGTCCTGCGTGCCAGGGGAAGGCGAGGGGAACAACTGTCACAGAGCGGCTCAGTGTGTGGGCTCTCCTGAAGTGCTGTCGTCTTTTGCTGGTGTTGGAGAGCCGGGGGCTGGGTTACCTGAGCTGTCAGTCTGGCCCGAGAGAGAACTTTTTTATTCGTAGTCCTCATTAAAGAGTTCACTTTAAGGAACAATCACTAGGGAGATTTTACAAGGTGAAAAGAGGAAGAGAGAGTAGTGTGCCTACATAGTTAAATTCCAGAAAAGTACAAGAGAAGTATCCCGGTACAACTGGCTTCCTGACCACTGGGCCATAGTGCCTGCCAGAGGTGATTTCTCAAATGCAGTTTGAATAGAAATCATTAAGGAAATGGGACTTGCCTGCTCTCTGTACACAGATTTCACCAAGAGACTACCAGGTGTTACTTACAGATTTCTTTACTGGCTTGTCACAGTGAGCTGTAATAATTTTTAAAGTAGTGAACCAAGGCCCCTAAACCTACTGCAATAAGGAAAAGAGACACTGTTCCCTGGCTCCTGAAACGCACAGGGTAAAACAAAACCTGTCCCACAAGGCTGGTGGTAGTGCTGAGACCTTGGATACGTGTCACCTAAAAAGAAATCAGAGACCAAGTAAGAGTCTCACAGGCTGAGTAACTGAGATTAATAGGAGAGACGAGGCGGCAGCCAGAGACAGTTGTTGCAACATGCTCCTGGGTCATATAAGTTCATTTTTGTTTGCCAGCCATTTAGCTGTAACAATTAAAGCATCAAGTGACTTCTGCCCAGGTGAAGTGAGGTGACTTCTGCCTGGGTGAAGTGTCCTGCCTGATGTTGCTTAGAAAGTTTCTGACTATGTGGTAGCTGCAAAAAAATACCCAGTCGTCAATACGCAAGTCAACAAGCCCTCTGTAAATGTCTGCCTTTGGAACAGCAAGGTATGGTGTCACCCACAGCAACAGTAGAAGCTGGGAAATAAGCCAAATGTCTCTGTGGCTTTTGATGTGTTGTTCTCATTTGCAGTTGACTTCTATTTGCAGTTTTTGTAGCTGTTCACAATAACTCGGAAAGAGGCAGCGCAGGGATTCGCCATCTTGTTATCACAGGTGTTGTATGGGAGCCTGGGGTCAGACACAGAAGACCTCTGCAGTGCACAGTGTGATCTAACTTCTCTGAGAGTCACAGCACTTAGTTAACTCCAAGCATTTGAACCTACCAGTTGTTTTACAGGTATTTCATCAGAGAGCAGAGCCAAAAGCTGGTTTTGCACAATTGACTTTTGGATCTCTCAAGTCTTGTGCTTGCACTCTGAATGGTGAGCACAGATGGGGGAGGTACACCTGGGCCCAAGAGCAGCAACTGCTTTGTGGGTGCCCCCACAGGTAAATTTGAATGAGAATAAATCAATAAGATCAATGACAGTGTGAACTGGAAACAATAAGTGTAAACACAATTATTAATAACTACTGCAAACAATGCCCAATTCAATATCTAGCTCATACGGTTTCATAATATATAGAAATACCGCACGGGAGCTCTCAGTAGAAGGCACAAAAATGAAAATAGGAGTCTTGTGTGCCAAACATACATGGAATGTATTTCAATTTTGATGTGAAAACTCATAGTAACTAATAGCACTTCCTTGATTTGGGAAAACAGTTTTAGGTACCTTCCCAGCTGCTACAATTACAATCTGCTTTCTTCTTAAAAATTCAGCACAAAATAAATTCTTTCTTGTCCGTTATGTCAGGCAAGAATCTGTATTAGAGCAACGTGATGGCGGTTCTGGAAAGAAGAGAAATTCTGTTGGCAGATCTTAACTGCCTCATGTTTCTGATGGCAGCCGACAAGAGAAGTAATTCTTTAACAGTTGCTGACTGTTACAACTTGTTCCGTTTCCTCTGTCTCATCCACAGTGAAAATGTTGAAAAATAGCAGTAGAAGTGGTTAACGTCAAAGTCTACCTATTGAAATATGTACATGTCTGTAGATTTACCAAACAATGTACCTTTGGTCCTCTATAATCCTTGATGAATCAGACCTTGCAGCATCAATGAATTAGGGAAAGCTAGCCCTTAATTTACAGGGGAGAGAGCTGAAGCCACAAGGAGATTTTTGGCACATACGAGGCCAGAACACAAAGCTCTAGATTGTCTCAAAGAGTGGCCTTTTTCTAACTGTATGGAGGTTTTTTGCCACTTCAGTTTTTTGTGCTTACATTTAGTTTGTGTCTTACAATGCAGCAGATAACAGGATGTTTTCTGGTGTGTTTTGCAGAGTTTCTGGAGGAGAGCTTTTTGACTTCCTGGCACAGAAGGAGTCTTTGAGTGAAGAGGAGGCAACTAGATTCATCAAGCAGATTTTGGATGGTGTGAATTACCTTCACTCTAAGAAAATTGCTCACTTTGATTTAAAGGTAAAGATTTAGACTTGTTGTTGTTTATTAATGACAGACTGTACCTTCTAAAATGTGTTTAATACCTGTATTTAATAACGTGCCTAAAATAATAGGTAAGATGCCTCACAGCTGAGCGCTCCAAGGAAGACAATCTCCTTTTGGTAACTTTTGGATAGGCTTATGTATTTACTGACTGAGAAGAAGAAATTGCAAGTCTTCATCCTTCAGCTGTTTGTGGTGTCATCCAAAGCAGGCTGTTTTAAAACATAATAAAAAAATTAGAATGATGGACAGAAGCAATGCATTTTTGGGAAGAGGAGGGCCAGGTCCAGCTACAAACAACTGTTGCTGTTTCCATTCCCTGCTGGGTTTAGAATTACATGAGACGTGTATGTCATCCAGTGCAGTTTGGGTAACAGAAAGACTTCTTGCTTTCTCAGCTGCGTGGGGCCTTGAAAGCGCATTGCACAGAGCACTCTCCCTACCGTATCGGGTGACATCTGTAGCTTTGGTCCCTGACTTTGGTAGCAGTACAACTGGCCTAGGCAATACAGAAGAGAATGACTCTCTCTCCTTTGGATTGTGGCCTGCCTGTGTGAATGTGCTTCTCTGAAGCTGTGAGTCTGTTGTCCTTGGGAATGAAACTCCTAAGACTACAAGAATGTGCTTGCTCAGTAGCAGAATCATAGCTATAGAACTGGCTGCCTCAAACACTGCTGCTTCCAGAAATATGTTCAAAATGCACTTACCCGCTAGAAGAAAGTAGGATAAAACAGAGGAGGGAACTGTTCTAAAATGAAGGAAAAAGGAAGAAACTACTGCTAGATTACGTGTTCCTTGTCCTAATTTTAAATATATGTTAGTTTATTACTAATTAGATGTGTGCTGTAAATAGACTCCTCCCAGATTCTCAGGATTTGTATGCTGGTTCCTTGTGCTAAATGTGTGCCTAATGCTGTCTTTGTCTTAAATTCTTGGCCTGGAGTCGATGGCATATATGTGGTCCTTGCAAACGTTGCAAATCACATCTAACCTAAGAAACTGGTTAGCAGGCTGCCATCCAAATCTTCATGGGGTGCATGTGAAAAAGCATAGGAGATGTGTGAACATATAAAGGATGTGCACTTGATTTTTGAAATTACTACATGAATCCAGAAGCCAAAGTTTTCACTCTGTAATAGCAAATGGTGTAATATCCAGTGGCATGGAATTATGGTGAGAATATAGGTGCAGCTTTTTCTACACTGATCTCTAGCTGCTCATTTTGATGTTTAATACTGGTATTGTGAGGTGGTCAATGAAGATGTTACAAGAAATGCAAGATAGAAATCAGAAAGGATAAGTAAATAATTTCTCTGATGGTGTATATCAAATGACCTAAAACATGTTCACAGAGTAATGGTGGGTTTCATAGGACTGGGTTTGGAGTTTTGCTAGCGTTAAATTAGACAGGTATTTTTAAGCAGTCATATGATTAGATAGAGGCTGATTCATAATTATCTTGTGGCTTGACCGGGCTCCATCGACCACAGTGGAGCTACAGTGCCTTACACCACCTAAGGAATAAAACAGTCCAAGAGGTAGTGACTGTGACTTTTTGCCATTTCAGTCTGTTCTGTCTGCTCTAAACAAGCTTACATCATGTATCTGCGGTGAACACATACGCCCTAGATCTGTGGAAGAAAACCAGGCTTGTTAGCCTGAGGCTAAAATATTCTTGGTCCAATGACTATGACAAGAAATTATTCATATGCTCTCTTTCGTAGTGCAGCTCTGACTGAGAGTGTGTGTTAGTAGGAGGTGCTTCCACATTAGGATCTGCTGTGAAGAGGCCAGGCAGCTGCCAGCAGGGAATTAAAACTGTCTCACTGTTGCTGTTGAGCTTATGATTAAGTTATGACAAATTAATGCATTAAAGCTCTTCATGGGAGATAAATTGAATGCAAATTTTCCTCTGAAACCTATGAAATAGGGCCATGGTAGGGCGTAACTAAGGCTGAGAAATCTAGTTGAAGAAAGAAGTTTATTACATATCCATTATATCTGGTAAAGAAAGTCAAAGTCTGCAGCTGAAAAAGTTAGTTTTACTTTCACAGTTCTGGCTTCGGCTTTTCCCTACAATGCTGTGAGAAATGCTACATGTTTTTTCAGTATTTTGCTATCATGTAGTAGCTAGGACCTCTGATCCCAACTCTTTCCGTTTTCTGGACTGTTCAGATAGTAAATCCTAGCTCTTCCCTGGCCTTGTTGTTGCAGCTGTGAATTTAGTCTCAGAGAGAGAAGCATTTTCCTTTCCCAAAGAGGTTCAGATGTGACTAGAATCCCTCAAGAAGCATTTAATAAGACGTCTTCCAGTGGGTTACAGTACAGCATAGGGACAGGTGGGCGGAAATAGTGAGGTTTCCCAGTGTAAATGCCAAGAACAGATGGGTAAAGTTGCTGTCAGTCAAAGCACCCAGTGGTGCGGCTCTCCCTCAGGGTCAAGCAATGGCACTCTGTCTGCGCCTGCTGTCTGCACCACTTCAGCTCGCTGCTGTCCTGCGTGCGCAAGCTGTTGTGACTGAGGCAAGCCCCTGGGGTCAGGCTGTGGCATCTTCCCAGGAGGCCCTGTGGGCCGGGGAGATATATTTCTGCTTTAAGAGGGGACTGAGCTTCCACTTTGTGTTGCATCGCAGTGCTGCTGGGCTGATAATCTAGTGGCATATCTTGTCAGATTAGGGAGTTACATACAGTGTTGTGAAAAACTGCTGTCTCATTGTGAAAGGGTATCTTGGTTTCATCCCGGCAATAGCCATCGTTAAGAAAATAAGCTTAGGAGTGGTAACAGAAAGGCAGATTTTGCATCATATAAAATTAAAGGAATCAAACTATTACTCTTATTAGATCTGCTTTCCTTTTGTGAATTTCTAGTCCATTCAGATTTCACAGTTGTCATCCCTTTTTCAAAAGAATGAATTGTAAGTGGTTAGGCACAGGTATGTGTTTCTTGTTCTATAGTGTTTTATATATGAAGAAAATAAAGCGCTTGGGAACTCTATTACTTTCCCGAGATATTAATATTACAATAACAAAGATCTATCTTTTGTTATTTTTAGCCTGAAAACATTATGCTTCTAGACAAGAATATCCCTATTCCGCACATCAAACTCATTGACTTCGGCCTGGCTCACAAAATAGAAGATGGAGTTGAATTTAAAAACATTTTTGGAACTCCAGAATTTGTAGGTGAGTAACCTGTTCCTTTGTCTCATGTTGCAAGTTCCACGAGGAAGTTGAGACGTCTTTTCAAAGTTAGGAGACGAGGGATATGTGTAGTTTCAGTCTCATTTGTATGAAGGTGACCTGAACCTAGAGGTTTGCTTTATTTTTCTGGAATAGCTGACAGGTGCTTTCTATAAAGCACCTCACTCCTGTGAGGGTAGGTTGCTGCCCAATAAATATTTAGAGATGTGAATTCAGAGATTGTGGAAACTCTGCAAATATGAATTACAGCTTTTTGCTCGTTGCCTGTGGCAGGTAAGCTCTCTGTGTTGTAGTATGTGGGTACACAATTACATGGGTATCTCTGTCATTGCTTTCTAGATAGAACGGCCTCATGCTACACCTGCTGAGTACAAAACCCTCACCTCCCCTTAAATTTTCCCAACTGATTATCTTTTTGTTACTCACTGATCATAATTCTAATCTGCCTTGCTTGGATTTGAGGTTAAACCTACTCCTTTCTGCTAGTTTCAGTTAGAGATTTTGGGGTTGGTTTTTGGGGACTTGGTAGGTGGGGAGAGAATTGTAAGTCATGTTCTGGTTAAACACTACTGTTACAGACACCTTTTTCATCGCATTACCTCACTTTGGTCTTTTCTCTTGCATGCAGTCTTATATGGGTATGTTTTCCAATGAGGAAATGTTTCTTGCAAAGATAATAGGGTTTGACATAGATAACAATGTAGTCTGGCATGTAACTTCAATCCCTTGCCCCAGGGCTGTTTCTGACCGGCCATTAGAAACTAGCTTTAATGGTACCAATTAAAAACAAAACAAAAGCTCAGATTCTTATGGGTAACAGTATCCTTGGGAAATAAAATAATTTGTTTTTGTTATAATTTGCACTGTAATTAGTATATAATATCTGCTTTACCCTTATTCTTGAGTAGCTTTGTGCTCCAAGTTACTCTACGTGATCTTTTCTGGACACCTGTGAACATGGAATTACCATCAGGGCTGTAAAAATATAAACAGCGCATCCTATAGCTACCTTTCCTTTTTCCACCCCCCCCCC